>OGCM01000521.1_pt1 | contig 59222 bp, 72 predicted proteins | sample 1570151 | NCBI WGS metagenome assembly OGCM01 (sample SAMEA4370582, study PRJEB24528) | human gut metagenome
GGCGAAGATAGTACATTGTGCGAAAATAGCTCGTTGCCAGTTCCTTCTTTTTTTTATGTTTTTACATGCTGTTAATCATAAGTTCAAATTTGAATGCTATTATTTTATTGTTTTTTTGTAGCTAGCTAATAGGGTAAAATTCTTGATTATATAGTTTCAAAAATAAAAATATGTTATAATAGATTGGGTGATGTTTTATATGAAAATTAAATTATATTTTGGAATGGAAAATGCTATTAAGAAGTCTGGAATAGGTCGTGCGTTTTACCACCAAAAGAAAGCTTTAACATTAAATAATATTGAATTTACGACTGATAAAAACGATTTGGATTATGATATTTTACACATTAATACAATCTATCCTGATAGTATTTCAATGATTAAACAGGCAAGAGAAAATAATAAGAAGATTATTTATCATGCACATAGTACAGAAGAAGATTTTAAAAATTCTTTTATGTTTTCTAATTCCTTTGCTGGTCTTTATAAAAAATGGCTTGTGTATCTTTATAATTCAGCTGATGTTATTATTACACCAACACCATATTCTAAAAGCTTATTAGAGTCATATGATTTAAATAAGGAAATATATCCGATTTCTAATGGTGTAGATGTTGCACAGTTTAATCCAACATCTAAACAAATTAATGAGTTTACGCAACAGTTTCATATTTCTGAAGAGGATAAACTTGTTATATCTGTAGGATGGCTTTTTGAAAGAAAAGGATTTGATACTTTTGTAGAAGTTGCAAGAGGAATGCCTCGTGTAAAATTTATGTGGTTTGGAGATGTTAGATTATCCAACCCAACATCTAAGATAAAAAAATTACTCAAAGAATTACCAGAAAATTTAATATTACCAGGATATGTTAGTGGAGATATTATTAAAGGTGCTTATGGTAGAGCAGATGTTTTTTTCTTTCCATCACGTGAAGAAACAGAAGGAATTGTTGTTTTAGAAGCTTTAGCTTGCAAAACACAAATATTATTAAGGGATATTCCTGCTTTTGATCCATGGATGCAAGATCGAGTTAATTGTTATAAGGGGAAAACAAATCAAGACTTTATTGATTATATTAATAAAATTATTAATCACGAATTACCTTCGACAATAGAAGAAGGTTATAAAGTTGCTAAAGAAAGAGATTTATTGCTAATAGGAAAACAATTAAAAGAGGTATATGAAAAAGTTGAATCTCTTTAGAGGATAATATTATGGATAAAAAAAATATAAAAAAATACATACTAAATGTAGCTATTATTCTAATAGTTGGTGGATTATCAATTTGTTTTTCAATTGGTAATCAATTAGAAGGAACGATTAAATCGTTAAAACATTGTCATTTAGGGTGGCTATTGGTTGTTGCCATTTTAATGTGTATTTTTTATTTAATCAATGCAATGAATTTGACACTTTTTGCTAAAGTATATAAAAAAGATTATACCTTAAAACAAGGAATCGTAAATGCAATGGCCGGTATTTTCTTTAATGGAATCACGCCAATGGCCTCTGGTGGACAATTTTATCAAGTATATGCTTTTAATAAACAAGGAATCAAAGCAACTTATTCGTCTAGTATTTTATTAATGATTTTTATTGTCTATCAAAGTGTATTGGTTGTGTATACATCTATCATTATGCTTTTAAAATTTGTTTATTTTAGTAAATTGTATTCTGGCTTTTTTTCACTAGCATTTGTTGGATTTATTATTAATTTAGTGGTTATTTCTACTTTGTTTTTAGGAGCTAAGTCTGAAAAACTTCAAAATTTTTTAAGTAATAATGTTGTTAAAGTATTAGCAAAATTACATATAGTGAAAAGCTATGAAGAGGTAAGTTCTCAAATTGAAAGAAAATTAGAAAACTTTAGAATCGAACTTAATTTATTACAAAAAAACAAACCAATATTACTTAAATCAATAGGATTAAATGTATTAAAATTGACAATTCTTTATAGTATTCCATTTTTTTGTTCTCTTGCAATGAATGTTCCTCTTTCTTGGAGACATTTCTTTGATTTAATTGGAATTACTGCTTTTGTTTATTTGATTTCAGATTTTGTACCATTACCAGGAGCAAGTGGGGGTAGTGAAGGTTCGTTTTATATTTTACTTCGTTACTTTTTAAAAGGAGCTACATCAGCAACTTTACTTGTTTGGAGATTTGCTACTTATTATGCTGGTCTTATTCTTGGAGGTCTTACAATGTCATTTAGTAGAGAACTTAATTTTGCAACAAAAAATGATAAAAAAGAAATTACAGAAAATAATCAAACAATTGTTATAGAAGATATAGAAGAAATTGAATTTGATGATTTTAAAAAATAGGAGGTCTTTATGAAAATAGCACTTTTTTCAGATACATACATACCTGATATTAATGGTGTTGCTACATCAACGAATATTTTACGAAATAAACTTGTAAATTTAGGACATGATGTTTTAGTTGTAACAAGTGAACTTCCAAGTGATACAACTTATGATGAAAGCCTAGATGATCAAGTTTTAAGAGTGCCAGGATTAGAAATACAAGCTCTTTATGGCTACAGGGCATGTAATATTTTTTCTTTTAAGGGTATGAAAGAAATTAAAAGATTTAATCCAGAGGTCATTCATGTTCAAACAGAATTTGGTATTGGTATTTTTGGAAGAATTGCTGCAGAATATTTAGATATTCCTGTTGTTTATACGTATCATACTATGTGGACAGATTATTCACATTATATTAATCCAATCAATTCTGAAACAGTAGATACTGTCGTCAAAAAAGTAATTACAAAAATTAGTAAATTTTATGGAAATAGTTGTCAAGGATTAATTGTTCCTTCAAATAAAACAAAAGATGCTTTAATCCATTATGGTTTAAAACAAAAAAATATTTATACGATTCCTACGGGATTAGAACTTGAACGTTTTTCAGTTAATAATAAAAACAACGAATTATGTCAAAGTTTAATAGAAAAATATCATTTACAAAATCATTTTGTTCTTACATTTTTGGGAAGAATTGCTCCTGAAAAAAGCATTACGGTTATCATAGATGCTTTAAAAAAAGTTGTCGCTATTAATGATAATATTCGTTTTTTAATTGTTGGGGGTGGACCACAATTAGAAGAGTTAAAAGAATATGTAAAAAATGATCATATTGAATCATATGTTATTTTTACAGGGCCTCAAAGTGGTGAAATGGTTCCAGCACATTACCATATTTCTAATATGTTTATTTCAGCATCTTTATCTGAAACACAGGGATTGACTTATATTGAAGCAATGGCGTCTTCTATTCCTGTTATTGCTCGTTATGATGATCAACTTGAAGATGTTATTGATGATGGAAAAAATGGCTTTTTCTTTAAAAATGAAGATGAATTACCAAAACTTATATTAGATGCTATGGAAATGGATTTAGATGTTTTAAAAGAAAATGCATTAAAAAAAGCAAATGAGTATAGTGGAGAAACATTTGCTAAGAAAGTATTAGAAGTTTATAAGCAAGCCATTCTTATTAAAGAATATACTTATACAATTGTTTCGATATTTCCCATAAAGAATAATAAAAATGAGGTTTCATTTACTTATGATGAAAATGAAAGTGCTGTAACATTAGAATTATCAGATAAAGTAATAGATCAATATAAACTGTATCGAGGGAAAACAATTGATAGAAACCAGTTTAATACACTTAAAGATCACGAACAAATCAGTAGGGCATATAACAAAGCCTTGAAGTATTTATCTATTAAAGATTATACCGAACAACAAATGAGAAAGAAATTAATGGATTCTGGAGATTATGATGATGCTCAACTTGATACTACTATTCAACTTTTATCAGAAAAAAATTTAATTAATGATAAAATGTACGCAATGAATTATTTTAAAAGATGTACACGTTTGGGAATAGGACATAACAAAGCAATTTATAATTTAAGAAATTATGGTGTTGATACTGAGATAATAGATACATGTTTAGAAGAACTTGATGATGATGAAGAATATCAAGCAGCGATGCTTTTAATCAATAATTATTACCAAAGGAACAACACGATTTCTTATCGTAACATTCAAAGAAAAATTAAAGAAAAATTATTTTTAAAGGGATTTACAAATGATGTTATTGATAAAGCAATGGCAGAGTATGATTTTGAATATGATTTAGAGAAAGAAAAATTAGCTTTGGAAAAAGACTATTTAAAAGCATCTCATCGCTATGAAAAAAAATTAGAAGGAAAAGATTTAAGAAACAAAATAATTGATACATTGTTAAAAAAAGGATATAATTACGAAGATATTAAGAATATTCTAGAAGTTAAGGAGAATAATGATGAATAAAATAGCAAGTTTAAAACCTGGTGATGATGGTGTTTTAATTGAAGCATTAATTAATCATGTTGTATCAGGAAAAACCAATGGAGCACATCGCTCAACGTATTTATCTATGACATTACAAGATGATACAGGATCTATTGATGCTAAGTTATGGAATGCTAGTGAAGAACAAGTACAAACTCTAGTAAAAGGTTCAGTTGTTCAAATAAAAGGTGATGTTATAAAATATAATGAAGATAGACAGATGAAGATTGTAAAGATTCATTTAGCGTCACAAGATGATAAAGAACGTATTAAATTTTTAAAACAAGCACCATTGGATAGTCAATTTATGATCAATGAAATTAAAAAGTTTATTGATCAAATAGATAATTTAAAATTACATCAATTAGTAAAAACATTATTTGAAGAAAATATTGAAAAATTATCTTATTATCCAGCAGCTAGCAAAAATCATCATGAATATGTTTCAGGATTGGCTTATCATACGTATGGAATGTTAAAAGTTGCAGAATCATTTTGCACTTTATATCCAACGCTTAATAAAGATCTATTATATTCTGGAATCACATTACATGATTTAGGAAAAACAATTGAATTAAGTGGTCCTGTTGTTCCAGAATATACGTTAGAAGGAAAACTATTAGGTCATATTTCTATTTCAAATGCAATGATTAAAGAAACTGCTGATAAACTTCATATTGAAGGAGAAGAAGTAACTTTATTACAACATATGATTTTAGCACATCATGGAAAAAATGAATATGGTTCACCTGTTCTTCCGCAAATCAAAGAAGCAGAGATTTTATATTTAATTGATAATATAGATGCTCGTATGGCGATGATGGATAAAGCTTTAGAAACCGTTGAATATGGAAAATTTACAAAACGTGTATTCTCATTAGAAAATAGAGCGTTATATAAACCAAAGATGTATGAAAAGTAGCAAATGCTACTTTTTACATTTTTTCAAAATTTGAAAAAAATAGAATAGAAAATGACGTAAAATCAAGGGTTTTGGGCGATTAAATGTTACTAAATGTACCTAATTAGTAACAAATTAGTAACAAAAATCACACCTTGATTTTATTTATTTCTACGAATAATTTATTGATGATCGTATCAGTATAAGTATCAAAAGTAATATCTTTCATTTTGTGGCCAAGAATTCTTTTTCTACTAAAAACATCAACATTATTTAATTGACATAAAGTAGTAAATGTAACTCTTGTATCATGCATGGTATGATTCATGTTTAATTCTTTCATATATGGATTGAAACTAGCATCTTTAAAAATACTATATGTATTATCAATAATTCTTTTTCTTTTCTTTAGCAGCAATTCAATTACAAAAGGTTTAATAAAATCATGGATTGGAACAACTCTGTTTCTTCCTGCATCTGTTTTTAAACCAGTAAAGAAATAAGATACTTTTCTTTCAACACCATCATCATTACAAACTTCATCAATATGAATATCTTTTCTATCGATATTAAGTAATTCATTTGCTCGTAGTCCACTAAAAATATAAATAAGTATAATTTTAGCGATGTCGGTGTTTTCTTCCCTCAAACGCTTAATTTCATCATATGAGAAGGCATAATGCTTTTTACTTTCTTCATTCTTACCACAATTAATAAATTCTGTATAATCATCATCACGATTAATATATTGATGAATAACTGCGTATTTGAAAATTTTAATACAAAGTACTTTCATATGGTTTTTGGTTCCTGTACCGCATTTATCATTATCAAAAATAAATTGTAAATCTTGCAAGTCAATGTCATTTATTTTTCTATTATATATTTTTTTAAAGTGTTTGATCCATGAATTATATCCAGCTTTTGATGATTTTGATAACAATGAAAACTCTTCTTCATTTAAAATATCAAAGATTTCTTTAAATGTTGGTATGTTATCTCTTTTGGATTGTATTTTGTTGTATAAGTCATTATTCAATTCTTTAGCTTCATTCTTTGTTATTTCTCTATTAGAAGTCATATGATAAAGAGATAGAGCATTTAAAGCTTCTAGTTCAGTTTCAAAAGTGCCAATAGCTACTTGTTTCTTTCTACCAGTAATCAAATCTCTATCATTGCTTAAAATTCTTGCACAGTAGGGCTTTCTTCTCTTTCCTGATAACTTAACTACTGTTCCTGAATTATTAGGTCTACGCTTATATGTTGTTTTTCTAGCCATAATAAAAACACGTCCTTTCATTTTAATTTGCCTTGAACGTGCTCTATGTGGTAAAATTGAGTACGTAAAAGGACTTGAGAAATCTTTTTACATATGAGTATGTACGTGGTAGGAAACCCTTTCTTTTTTCCTACTAATGGTCATCTTGGGTGAGAGCTTGATGATCATAATTACTCTCCTGTTGGTAGCAGGGGAGTTTTTTATTTGGAAGTCAAACTTATTATTATTTTATTAATTGATTTTTCAGAAAATGATATACCAATTTCTGCAATAATTTTATATTTGTTAATTTTAAGAAAATCAGTATAAGTAACAATTATAGTTGTATGTAAATAATTTTCTTTTAGATTAATTGATTTTTCATTAAGTGGTATAAATATTGATGAACTTTCAGATTTGGGGAAGCTAGACATCATATAAAAATTATCTCTTTCATTTTGTAGGTAATATTTACAATCTAATGCTTCACCACGCCCAGTATTTATAGCTAAAACATGTAAATATTTTTTATTGTTTATTATACATATTGAATCAGAAGTGTTTTTTATAGTATCGATTTTTATGTTAGGTTGATATCGAATTGCTAAATTCTGTTTTCTTTGATTTTCTTGATTATCAAAATCTTCTTTTCTTCTCTTTTCTTGAATTTCAAAATCCTCAGCTCTATGTTCTTCTTGCTTTTTCATAGTCCACCCAACACCGCCTAAAGTTAAAGCTCCACCAGCAAGAGTAGATAGAGAAGATAGCCATTCACCAACAGTACCAGGAAAATCAATAGGTACTAAATAGTAGAAGAATGAACATATCCCCAATATTATTAATGCAATTAAACATATTGCTAGAAACATATAACAAAAAAATTTTAATAATTCTTTCTTATTCATCTATTTTTTTCCCTTTTATTAATGATTCTTTTATTTTTAGTGTTTCTCTATATTGTTCCGCATCAGGGACTTCATTAAATTCTATTAATTTTTCATGATTTTCTTTTACAACTTTTTCTATTTCTTCTAAAGAAACCCTAAAAAATTCTTTTCGCCCATTGATCATATTTACTTTTCTATCATCAAAGGCTTTATGTAGGGCATTTTCAAGTGTTGGAGCATCATCACTGAAAATCATAGCATGAACATCAAATTTAAATGGAACAGAAGCATCACCTAATTCATCTACACGATCCATTGGTTCCAATCTTCTTGTCATTCCTATTTTATATATTCCTTCACCAAATGAACCAATATTAGAAATAACGTATACATAACCAGCTCTTTTGTTAGCTTCTCTATAATCTATATTTTCTAAATTCTTTTTTATTTCGGTTAGTTTTTCATCTATTTCTTTTATTTTTGATTGTATTTCACTTTTTTCTTTATTAGTTGAACATTTTTCTAATTGAAGAACAAATTTTTCTCTAGCATTTTCATAATGTTTCTTTTCTTTGGTAATGGATTTTCTTGCTTCTTCTATTTCTTTTTGTAATTTAGCTTGTTCACGTTCTTCTTCTCTTGCAGCACGCATTGCATCTTTTTCTTCTTGTTTTTTGCAATGATATTCATGTACCAGATGAAGTTCATCAATTTTTAGCTTTAAATATTTATAAGAAACAGATATTTTGGTTCTTTGATTAAGCTTATCTAAGGCTTTAGCACATTTTTTAATACGTTCTTCGATTCTATCAAAATTATTAAATTTTACTTTTGAAATCAATGAATCACATTCGTTATTAAATGCTCTTAAATACATTTTCATGTTATCATTATTCATTGCTCGACCTTTTGCTAAACTTCCATCTAAAGTCCAACTGTCAAAATAGTTAAGAGCAGTTTTATTTTTTATCATTTCTTTTTGTTTGTTTCTATTTTCTTTGATTTTTGTGGCATATTCTTCAGAATTCATACAATTGTATTTAGGTGTATAAATGCCAAAGTCCATTACATCAAGATCTAAATCCAATCGCTTGATTTCTTCTTCTTTTGCTTTAAGCTCAAATACTGCGCTATTAATATCTCTTTTAACATCCAATAACTCTTCATTTTTTTCTTGAATATCTTTTTCTACATCAAGTTTAGTTTGTTGAAGTTCTTTGATTTCATTTTGAATATCAAATAGCTCTTTTGCGCCTAATTGTTCAATTTTAGAAAGATATTCAGCATTTTCTTTTTCTAATTCTTCAATACGTTTCAATTCTTTTTTATTGAATAATCCCATTGGTTAATCCTCCCAATCAAAATCTTTAATAACTTTCTTTAATTTACCAAGACACATAAAATTGTCTTTTAATGGGTCAACTACTATAGGTTCAAACTCACTATTCATTGGTTGCAACATAATGATTCCATTAAGTTCTTTGTACTTTTTACATGTGGCCACATTATCTTCATCACAAAAACATCCAATAACTCCATCATCAACTTGACTTGTTCTTTCAAAAATCAATAGATCACCATCATTAATACCAGCATCTTTCATACTTTCTCCTTTAGCATATTGGGCAAAGTATTCAGAACGAGGATTTAATCCTTTACTAGGTACAGGTATCATATCAATGATATTTTCATCTACAAATCCGCCATTTCCACAACAGATAGCTTCGTAGAGGGGAACACGTGTATATCCTATATTACTTGATTCATATATAACATCATCTTGGTTTCCTTTTATAAGATAATCCGTTGAAACACCGAAATAGTCAGCAAGTTGTTGAACAATTCCCATTTTAGGTTCAGTTCTATTGATTTCCCATGAAGAAACAGTTTTATCGCTGACACCAACAACTTCACCTAATTCTTTTTGGTCCATACCTTTTCTTTCACGCAATTGTTTAACAATTGTACCAAATTGTGTTTTCATATTATTAACACCTCTTTTCGCTATAATTATAATGCAATTTGTAGAATAAATAAAGCAAATTAGAAAAAATATTCTACAAATTGCATATTTTAATTGACAATCTACAAAATGTAGGATAGAATGATAAGCGAAAGGAGGCGGTAAGATGAGTACAAGAATGAAGCTTGATGAAATTAGAAGAGCTAGAGGGTATTCCCAAGAATATATGGCAAATCAATTGGGGTGTCATAGAAATACTTATGCAAAAATGGAAGAAAAACCTCAAAATATTACTATGGAAGAAGCATATAAACTAGCAAATATTCTTAATGTTTCCATAAATGATATTATTTTTTTAGAATCTAATCTACAAAATGTAGAACACATTCAAAAATAGGAGGGCATAGGATGGAAAAAATTAATAATGTTCAAGTTGAAATCGATAATGATAAGTATCGTGTCTTTGTTGATGGTGTTGAGATTAAAGCAATAGCTAATCTAAAAATTGAGAAATCAATCAATTGTGCTTCAAAGGTTACATTATCATTTTTTTGTGATATCAAAACAAAAGAACAGTAGAAACTACTGTCCAATTTGTTGAGAAATCATGTTGGTGATTACTTGTGCTGCTACTTTTTCAAGTACATCAAGGGAAACGGATGCAAATTTAGAAACAATTCCTTTAGTTTTACTCCAAACATTATTATCACGGATATTATCTAAAAATTTATGACCGTTCCAAGTTAAAGAAAAAATGTAAATATCCATTGAGCCATCAAGATATTTAGAAACTTTTGCATTTATATATCCAGCTTCTTCTAGTTTTAATGCGGTATATTGCAAATCATCTTGAGAATAGCTTTTTAATTGTAGGCTATCAATGGACATGTATTCTTTAAGACCTACATTTTCTTCAATAGCTAAAAGTAAATCACGTACACAGTCATTATTTAAACGCATTATTTTCACCTCACTTTTTAATTAAATTTCGATATTGCCGTACCGATAACTTAATTATAAAGAAAGAGATGAAGGATGTCGAAAAAAATTAAATAAATTACTGATCATCAAGGAGCCAATCTCTAACCCATTTTTATTGAATCCTAAAATTAATGATCATATAAGATACTTCCAATAACTAATTTACTTTTTATACGATAAGTTTTCGTTTGTAAAGAGGTTGGTTCCTTGGTGGTCAGTAGTAGAAGGGAGAAAATTTATGGAATGGATATTAAGTATTTCAATTCTAGCTAATTTATTACTTGTTATCGTTTGCATCTATTTAGCAAGAGATCGTAACTGGTATAGAAAAAGCTGGTATGAATTAGCAAATCGTTTAGTTCAAAACAGAAGGGAAGGTACAAAAATATGAAACTATCAACAAGAGGATTAGTGACGACTATCGTTGCATGTTGTTTTGTTGCCGATTGCTTAGCTATTTTAGTTAGAACATTACTTTGAAAGGAGGTGAAAAAAACATGGTAAAGCCTGTAAAAATTCCTTGGTATGGTGATAGTGAGTACGCTAAACGTATTATTAATGAAATGAATCAAACATCATTTAAAGATACTGATCTAAAAGCAAAGCTCTTTACAAAGACAGTAGGCAAAGGACTTCTAGAATGTGAAGAATACTACATTGTTATTACAAGGGGTGATGATCATGAATGATGAATTCAATATTTCAATTGAAGAAGTAATGAAGGTAACTCACAAAAGCAGGGAGTTCATAATCAATGCTATCCAACAAGGTACATTTCCTGGAAGTGTTGATGCTTCAGGGAAGAGAAGAAATGTACATATTCCTAGAAAAGCATTTGAGGATTATATGAATCATTTCAATAAAAGTCCTAGCGAAGAGTTGATTATTGCATTGCTTAATTCTTTAAATGAAAAAAGTGCCCTTATAAAGGACACACAACATAACCAACCAAATTATAAATAAAATCAGGAGGATTTGCAATATGAGATTAACTCAAAAAGCACAGGTTACATTGTTTGGTGCTTGTGTAGCAAGTTTAATCTTTGCAGGAACTGGTTATGCTCAGGCTAAATCAGTAGAAGCAAAGTATGAAGAACAAAGTAAACAAATTGAGTTGTACAAGGATGAACTCAATGATATGCAAGGTCAGCTTCAAGAATATACAAAGTACAAAGCAATGTACGAGTGTATTGCAGTTGAAAAGGACCAACTACAAAAAGAAGTTGAAGAGCTTTCTAAATGAAAAGCTCTAGGGGTCTTTAGAATTACCGCATATTGGTACGGAGAAGATGAGTATGGAGATCTAACCGCTACAGGAGTTAGAGCTCAAGTCAATCATACAATCGCTGTAGACCCTAAAATAATCCCATATGAAAGTGAAATCATGATTGATGGCCAAATTTACGTGGCTGAAGATTGTGGAGGAGCAGTTAAAAATAATGTCATTGACGTATGGGTGGAACATCAAAGTAACAGCTTTGGTGTCAAGTACAAAGAAATATACATCAAGAGGGAGAAATAAAAATGGATAAGTTTCTAGAAAGTATTATTCAAGCTGCTAAAGATGCGGGTGCAAAAGATATTGAAGTAGCAAAAATCAGTGGAAAGGATTTAATTTTTGGGCCTAAAGAAAAGCCTGAATTGAACATTATCAGATTGCTATCTACAGTTTACTATGATGAAGATGACAATCTTGCCCTTGAAATGAAGGCAGGATTAGGAAGTAGCGGAAGTGATTTCTTAAGTGAAGCATACGGTATTTCAGAAAAACAAGTAAAGGATATTTATAAATCAGCAACAAATGAGTTCGAAAAATGTACGAATACATTAAAAGAGCTTATTGAAAATAAAATTGAAGAAATGGACAAAGGGGAAAGTAAAGATGTCAGTGAAGATTAATGCATTAGAGTTAGAAAATGTTAAAAGAATTAAAGCCGTCAAGATAGACCCAACACAAAATGGTCTAACAATCATTGGTGGGGATAACAATCAAGGTAAAACTTCGGTACTTGACAGTATTGCATGGGCATTAGGTGGAGATAGAAATAAACCTAGCAATGCTGTAAGGGAAGGTTCAACAATTCCGCCTTTATTAAAAGTTACTTTAAGCAATGGAATCATTGTTGAAAGAAAAGGAAAGAACAGTTCCTTAAAAGTTACTGATCCCTCAGGTAAAAAAGCTGGCCAAACATTATTGGATTCATTCATTGAACAGTTAGCACTTAATTTGCCTGCATTTATGAATAAATCCAATAAAGAAAAGGCAAATGTATTGCTAAATATCATTGGTGTTGGAGATCAATTGGCTGTATTCAATCACAAAGAAAATGAGCTTTATCAAGAAAGATTAACTGTAGGACGTATTGCTGACCAAAAAGCAAAATTTGCTAAAGAACAATTGTTTTATGAAGGAGTTCCTGCAGACATAATCAGTCCTCAAGAATTGATTAATCAGCAACAAGCTATCCTTGCCAAAAATGGTGAGAACCAAAGAAAAAGAGAAAAGGTTACTCAATATGAGTATCAAGTTAAGACATTAACTGATGAAGTAGCTCGTCTTGAACAAATGCTTCAACAAAAAAATGAAGAGTTGAATAAGGCAACTTATGATTTAAGCATGGCCAAGACTGATGCATTGGATTTACAAGATCAATCAACTGATGAATTAGAAAAGAACTTGGCTGAAATTGAAGAAGTCAATCGCAAAATTAGAGCTAATTTAGATAAAGAAAAAGCTGAAGAAGAAGCTAAAGGTTACAAAGCTCAATATGATAATTTATCACTTCAAATTGATGAAGTTCGTAAACAAAAATATGATCTATTGAACAATGCAGATTTACCACTACCTGAATTAAGTATTGATGATAATGAATTAACTTATAAAGGTAAAAAATGGGACAGTATGAGTGGCAGTGACCAATTAAGAGTTTCTACTGCTATTGTTCGTAAACTAAATCCTGATTGTGGTTTTGTCTTATTAGACAAGCTAGAACAAATGGATCTAAAAACTTTAACAGAGTTCAATGCATGGCTTGAACAAGAAGGATTACAAGCAATTGCTACAAGAGTATCTACTGGTGATGAATGTTCAGTGATTATTGAAGATGGCTATGTAAAAGAAACTGGACTTCAACCAATAAATCCTCAACCAACATGGAAAGCGGGTGAATTCTAATGGATTTTGAGATTACTGAAGGAGTAATAAACGGAGCACAAAAAGTTGTTTTCTATGGTCCTGAAGGAATTGGAAAAACAACTTTTGCTTCAAAGTTTCCTGATCCTTTATTTATTGATACCGAAGGATCTACGAAAAAATTAAATGTAAAGAGATTACCAAAGCCTACAAGCTGGCAAATGCTGATTGCAGAAGTTCAATCAGTCATTCAAAAAAGAAACTGTAAAACGCTTATTATAGACACTGCCGACTGGGCGGAAAGATTATGTACGGAAGCTATCTGTGCAAAACATGGTAAATCAGGTGTAGAAGAATTTGGATATGGTACAGGTTATACCTACATTGCTGAAGAATGGGGAAGATTTCTTAATCTTCTCCAAGATGTAATAGATGTGGCCTATATCAATGTTGTTTTAACAGCTCATGCAATTATTCGTAAATTTGAACAACCTAATGAAATGGGAGCTTATGACCGTTATGAATTGAAATTAGGAAAGAAGACAACGGCACAAACTGCACCACTTACAAAAGAGTGGGCCGACATGGTTTTATTTGCCAACTACAAAACATTCAGCGTGGCTGTAGATGACAAGGGTAAAAAACATAAGGCACAAGGGGGACAACGTGTCATGTATACGACTCATCATCCTTGTTGGGATGCGAAGAATAGAGATGGTTTACCAGAGGAACTTCCACTTGATTATTCAACAATTGCACATTTATTTAGTAATCAGCTAAACGTGAGTAGTGAAATTCCTACAAATCAATTTAAATCGACACCAATTTTAGAAAAGCAACAACTTGCAAATGATCATGAAAAAATGGAAATACCTGAAGAATTGAAACAAATGCCATTCAATGATGGTGCAATTCAAGAAGCAGTGCCAACACCTAATGTCAGTGTAGTACAGCAAAATGTTGAAAGTATCATTCCAAAAGAATTGAAAGACCTAATGGATCATGATCTTGTTTTGGAAGAAGAAATAAGAAAAGCGGTAAGTATGAAAGGCTATTATCCAGAAGATACACCAATTGATAATTATGATCCAAACTTTATCAATGGAGTATTGATTGGAGCATGGCCACAAATTTTAGAATTTATAAAAACTAATGTCAGAGCATTTTAGGAGGAAATAGAAATGAATGAATATAACAACGGGATGAACAATAACGGAATGAATGAAGGACATGAATTAGATTGGGATGGTGTCATTGAAAATGATGGCGAGTTTATTATCGTGCCGCCTGATGATTATAACTTTGTAGTCAAAGGATTTGATAGAACAAGATTTAATGGTTCTGAAAAAATGCCACCATGCAATCAAGTAACTGTAGATATTGCCGTTAATTACAATGGTCAAGAAGTCATTATCAAACATAAATTATTCCTTCATACAAAAGTCGAAGGGTTATTAAGTGCCTTCTTTAGAGGAATTGGTCAAAAGAAAAAAGGAGAACCTTTAAAGATGAACTGGTCAAAGGTTACTGGCTCAACAGGGCGCTGTAAGATTGGTACAAGAACTTACAACGGCAATGAATACAATGAAATCAAAAAATTCTATCCAAAAGATGAAATGCCAGTTACGCAAACACCTAGCTATAATCCAGGGCAATTCTAATGCAGTTAAGACCTTATCAACAAGAGGCACATGATTCTATATTTGAAGAATGGGACAAGGGAGTTCAAAAGACTCTCTTGGTTTTGCCTACTGGATGTGGAAAAACGATAGTCTTTGCGGAAGTTGCTAAAGACTGTGTTAAATCAGGGGATAGAGTTCTTATTATGGCACATAGAGGGGAACTGCTTGAACAGGCAAGTGATAAGATTGCTAAATCAACAGGACTTAAATGTGCTATGGAAAAAGCAAAAGAAACATGCATTGGAAGCTGGTTCAGGATTGTTGTTGGTTCAGTACAGACATTACAAAGAACCAAGAGGTTAGAACAGTTTCCTAAGGATTATTTTGACACGATCATAATTGATGAAGCACATCATTGTTTAAGCGATGGTTATCAAAGAGTTTTAGAATATTTTGACAGCGCTAAAGTATTAGGTGTAACAGCAACACCTGATAGAGGAGATATGAGAAATTTAGGAAGTTTCTTTGAAAGTCTAGCTTATCAGTACACACTTCCAAAAGCTATCAAAGAAGGGTATCTAACACCTATAAAGGCACTTACGTTACCGCTAAAGATGGATTTGTCCGGGGTCGGAGTTCAGTCTGGTGACTTCAAGGTAAGTGATATAGGAACTGTGTTGGATCCTTATCTTGAACAGATAGCAAAGGAAATGAAAAAGTATTGTAAAGATAGAAAGACGGTTGTTTTTCTTCCTCTAGTTAAAACTTCTCAAAAGTTCAGAGATATTTTAAATGCTAATGGATTTAAGGCTGCAGAAGTCAATGGAGACAGTAAAGATCGTGCGGAAATATTGAAAGATTTTGAAAATGACAAATATAACGTCTTATGTAATTCAATGCTGTTAACTGAAGGATGGGATTGCCCATCGGTTGATTGCATTATCGTTTTGCGACCAACGAAAGTGAGAAGCTTATACTCACAAATGGTCGGTCGTGGTACTCGTCTATGTGAGGGCAAGGGCCACCTATTACTACTAGATTTCTTGTGGCATACGGAACGTCATGAACTGTGCCATCCAGCCAACTTGATTTGTGAAAACGAGGAAGTAGCCAAGAAAATGACACAAAATTTAGAAACAATGGCAAGTTCAGCACTTCCTGAAGATGTACTTGAAGCCATAGATATAGAAGAAGCTGAAGAACAAGCTGTAAGTGATGTCGTTGCTCAAAGAGAAGAATCACTTGCTAAACAGCTTGCTGAAATGCGTAAAAGAAAAAGAAAGCTTGTTGATCCATTGCAATTTGAAATGAGTATTATGGACCAAGACCTACAAAGTTACGTTCCTACATTTGGTTGGGAAATGGCACCAGCAAGTGAAAAACAAATTAAAGCATTAGAAAAATATGGAATCTATCCTGATAGTGTAGACAATGCAGGAAAAGCAACATTGCTACTTGATAGATTACATAAAAGACAAGAAGAAGGTTTAGCAACACCTAAACAAATAAGACTTCTTGAAAATAAAGGATTTAAACAAGTAGGCACATGGTCATTTGAATCAGCTAGAAAATTAATCAATAGAATAGCTGCTTCAGGGTGGAGAGTTCCTCATGGAATAGATCCAGCAACTTATAAAGAAGGAGATTAGCAATGGAGTATACAACTAATTTATTAGAAATACTGAATAATATAGATCCTTCTTTGCTTGACTACCAAGAGTGGTGTTGTGTTGGAATGGCACTCAAATATGAAGGATATCCAGCTAGTGACTGGGATTACTGGAGTCAACGTGACTCTAAAAGATATCATAAAAATGAATGCTATAGAAAATGGGAGTCTTTTACTGGTTCAGGTGTAACAGGCGGAACTATTGTTCAGTATGCTAAAAATCAGGGGTGGGTTCCACCAATAAAAGAAAGTGGCCATGAACTTGACTGGAATGATGTTATTGATAAAGATGAACAGGTCATAGTTGATAAGAATTGGATTGAAGGGAAAGAGGTCAAAGAGCCTCTTAACTGGAATCCAGTAGCTGAATTAATTACTTATCTGGAAACACTTTTTGATTCTACTGAAAATGTAGGCTATGTAACCAAAACATGGCTTAAAGATGAAAAATATCTGCCAACACAAGGGTGCTGGGATAGAACTGCAGGAAAACTTATACAACAGTTGAATAATTGCAAAGGCGATATAGGTGCAGTTTTAGGCGACTACAACGAAGAAGCAGGTGCATGGATACGATTTAACCCGTTGGATGGAAAAGGCTGTAAGAACCAAAATGTGACCGATTTTAAATATGCTCTTGTAGAAAGCGATTCAATGGCAATCGAAGAACAAAATGCAGTACTGAGAGAATTAGAACTTCCAATAGCTTGTTTAGTTCATTCAGGTGGTAAAAGCCTACATGCGATTGTAAAAATCGAAGCTGCAGATATGAAGGAATATCGTAAGCGTGTTGATTATCTCTATAACATTTGTAAAAAGAATGGACTAGATGTTGATACTCAAAATAGAAATCCTTCGAGACTTTCAAGAATGCCAGGAATTACAAGAAAAGGAAGAAAACAATTCCTTGTTGATACCAACATTGGTAAAAGTTCCTGGGAAGAGTGGTATGAATGGATTGAAAGCATCAATGATGATTTACCTGATCCTGAATCATTAAGTGAATTTTGGGATGATATGCCTCAACTTGCACCGCCATTAATAGAAGGAATTCTAAGACAAGGACACAAGATGCTTATTGCTGGACCTAGTAAAGCAGGTAAGTCATTTGCATTGATTGAGATGTGTATCGCGATTGCTGAAGGAACAAAATGGTTTGGATGGCAGTGTGCTCGAGGAAGAATATTGTATGTCAATTTGGAGTTAGATAGACCATCATGTTTGCATAGATTCAAGGATGTTTATAAAGCACTTGGCATTAAGCCTAATTCTTTGTCTAATATCGATATTTGGAACCTAAGGGGTAAATCTATTCCCATGGATAAACTTGCCCCTAAATTGATTAGAAGAGCTTCTAAAAAGGATTATATAGCAGTAGTCATAGATCCAATCTACAAAGTTATTACCGGAGATGAAAACAGTGCCGACCAAATGGCTAATTTCTGTAACCAGTTTGACAAGATATGTAATGAGTTAGGTACATCAGTAATCTACTGCCATCACCATTCGAAAGGTTCTCAAGGTGGTAAAAGAAGTATGGACCGCGCTAGTGGTTCAGGTGTATTTGCACGTGATCCTGATGCTTTACTAGATTTAATTGAATTGGAACTAAATGAATCACATTACAAACAGTTAAGAAATATGAGTGCATGTAGAGTTTGTGTCGATTACTTAAAAGAACATAGACCTGAACTTTTAAATGAACTATCTCAAGATGATGTTTTATCACAAACTATCATGATTGATTTTTGTAAAAGTAAGCTTGGCCATGACTACTACAAAGAACTTGATAATCTTGTCAATGAAGCACGTTCAAAAGCTACATCAATTACTGCATGGAGAATTGAAGGAACATTGAGAGAGTTCTCAAAATTTCCGCCAGTAAACCTTTATTTTGAATATCCAGTACATGTATTGGATGAAGATGGAGCACTTCAAGATATTGATCCTGATGATATAAAACCTCAATGGCAAAAAGCACAAGAAAAAAGACATGAGCAAGTTGCTAAGAATAAAAAGAAAAAAGTGAATGAATTTGAAATAGAATTCTCAAATATTGAAATAGAGGGTAGAGAAGTACCTGCAGATGAGCTTGCAGAGAAAATGAATACTGTTCCAAAAACTTTATTAGGTTGGCTTGGAAAAGGCAAAAAAAGCAATGAAGATTTAGTTGCAAATTTCGAAGCATATTATGGAGAAGATGGCAAAAGATATATCAAAAGAAAGGAAAACTAAAGAGTGCGACGAACTATGATGTGTCGCATGGTCGCATAGGGGGTGCGACGAACCTATATTATATACATAATATAAATATTTTTGGCGCACCCCTCTAACGCGGAGGTAAGTGTCGTGCGACAGCTTACGCACGACGAACACTCACCCCGCACGATAGAGGGCACCAAACCTAGAGCACCCTAGTAAAAAAATGGAGAAAAATAAGAAAAGAAAAATAGAATTTTTCATGCCTATGATTCCACCTACTACAACTGCTCAACAGCATAAGGTGAACATGGGCACAAAGAAGTTTTATGATCCACCAGAACTTAAAACCGCAAAAGAAAAGCTGAAAGCTCATTTGATACCACATATTCCTGATAAGCCTTTTGATGGACCTTTAAGATTAATCGTCAGGTGGTGCTTTCCAATTGCTGGTAAACATCATGATGGAGAGTACAAATATACTAAGCCTGATACTGATGATTTGAACAAGGCATTGAAAGACATCATGGAAAGATTAGGGTTTTATGTAAATGATTCCAGAGTGGCCAGCGAGCTGATTGAAAAGTTCTGGGCGGAAATACCAGGTATATATATTCGATTGGAGGAATTGGAATGATTAAAACAACTAACATCAATGAGTACATCTCATTACAGGTTCTTAAAAATTACTGTAACTCTCATGGGGAAGATGAATGCAAAAACTGTGAGCTAAACCCCGTATGCAAATGTATGGGCAAAATTCCTGCAGACTGGGATTTGGAAAATTATCCAGTAAATGAAGGTGATTCAAAATGAGAAAACAAGATATAGCCAAACCAGTAGATCGTAAACAATGTCAAAAATGCAAATACTTCAACAATGATAAAAAGCGTTGTTCTTTAAGAATGTGCAAAGATCAACCAAGCTTACTTGATTATATTGGGAATAGGTTTTGATTATGAAATCAATAAAGGAATAAAACAATGAAAATATTAAGTTGTGGAGCAGGAATGCAATCAACTGCATTAGCTTTGATGTCTTGTGAAAATAAAAAAGAAATCAAATATAAAGAAGTTCCTGTATATGACGCTATTGTATTTTGTGATTTGGGTAATGAACCCGAATGGGTATATCGGCAAGTTGATTTTATAAAAAATGCCTGTGAAGATGCAGAAATACCATTTTACATTTTAGATACTCATTTACATCAAGATTACTTAAATAATTTTGGAAAACGTAGAGTTGTATCAATCCCATTTTGGTCAGTTGATGAAAATGGCAAAAAAGGTAAGATGATGCGTAATTGCACCCTAGATTACAAGATAAATGAAATCATTAAATTTGTTAAATACGAACTGCTTGGATATGTTAAATATCAACGTGTTAAAAATGAAGATCTAAAAGCACATGAAATGCATTTAGGATTTTCGTTAGAAGAAAAATACAGGTGTAAAGAAAACAATCATAAGATGTTTGTTAATAAATTTCCTTTGGTTGAAATGGAATTGACCAGAGCAGACAATTATAAATATATTCTAGAAAAATGGGGGTTAGATACAAAAGCAAGTGCATGTTGTTTTTGTCCATTTCATACCAACTACTTTTTCGAATATATGAAAGATAATCACAAAGAGCAATATGAATCAATCATTGAATTTGATGAAATGCTGGAGCGGGAACAGCCTAACACAAAAATTAGATCTAAATTATATATATCAAAATCAAGAAAAAGAATTAAAGATCTATCCGATGAAGATTTTAAAGATAAAGAAGTTTTTGATTATAGAAACAAGAAAATTTGGAATGGATTTTAAAAGAAGGGAATGATGCAAATGAAAAATTTTGAAGCGTATGAAGAAAAAATCAAAGAATTAAATTATAATTTTGCGATAAAAAACGATGAATGTGTCAGGTGTATTAATATTTGCGAAAGGTGCGAGTTCATAAGTAACCCTTTTGGTAGTTGTCCTCAAAATAAAATAAAATGGCTCTACAAAAAATACATTGAACCAAAACCAAAGGTTAAAATTCCTTTAGCAACTAAATACTTTTTAGAAAGTTTAAATGATAAGTATGAATGGATTGCAAAAGATGAAGACGGTGCTGTTTGGTGTTATAAATTTAAGCCTGAAAAATATACACAAGATAAAAACAAAAGATGGACTGTATATGGTAGGGGTAATATTGCTGGCTTTAGAGATGTTTTCAAAAAAGAAATATTTGATTTTCTTTCATGGGAAGATGAAGAACCTACTTTAATTCAAAACATTCTAGATAATTGCGAGGTGATAGAAGATGAATAAAATAGAAGAATTTAATGTTGATGAATTTCTAGATAAAGTAACGAAAACAAAAAGGATATTTAGACAATCGCTTGAAAAATATGGCAAAGAACCGCAATGCAGACAAGCTATGGAAGACTGCGCTGAACTTATTCAAGCAGTGAATAAGATGCTACGCTATGAAGATAGGCCAGCCGAACCCGAGTATTATGCTAATTTAATTGAAGAAATAGCTGACGTTGAAATCATGCTATATCAATTAAAAGTGATGTTTAATATTGATGATGATCAAGTGTTTGCTTTTAAAGTACAAAAAGCTAAAAGAGAACAAGAAAGGTTGAAAAAGTTATGACAGCGGAAGAAATGTTTAGAGCAAAAGACTTTGTGCCTTTCTTTGAAACACCAGCCTTATTTGTATATGAGAGTTTTTCCGAGCGTGATATCGATAGAATAGATATAGCTTTCTATAAGTATGATAAAAAATTTTTAGTTTATTATGTCGATAGGGACATTTTATAGCTATGTAAGTAGAGGAGATTCATCAAAAAGCAATTACAAAATCTTTGTTACAAATTAAATATGAGAAATAAGCAGTTAAGAAATGTTAAGAAGGAGGATAATAGATGATACCAATACACACATTATCAATTATGCGCAATGAATTTCGTGCATATAAGAGTTTAATCAAAGAACGTGACAAATTAATTGAGGAGTATGAAACTCCTCTCAAATCGCTTAAAAATGAACTTTTAGAGGTAGAGGGAAAATTAAGTCAAATCAAGTCTCCTGGTAAAAGTGATGGATTAGGTGGCTTTGTTCAGGATAGCGTTGATAAGTACAATCATCTGATTGCTAAAAAAGATGAGTTGAAAAATGCAGTTGATAACTACATCAAGGAATATGGCAATGATTCTTTTGAAGAAGAACTTGAATTTTGGAATGTGCGTATTGAAACTGTTGAGTATTATCTTGATCATATGGATGCGCTTGATAGAAAATTCATTGAAGATTTTTATTACAATCTTCCAAAGCATCAATGCATGGAACGTTACAACATTACTAACATCAAAAGCTTATATCGAAAAGCTGACAATATTTTAAAAAATTTATTAGAAAAACAGTAAAAAAGTGCATCTATGTGGAAGATTCTCCCTTCATTTGGTGGTATTATGGTATCGTAAGGTTTTGATGAAAGACGTTACTTTCCCTTCAATGATGTATGTTTTAAAAAAAGTTCTCAAACGAGAGCTTTTTTTGTTTTACAAGGCAGGATGGTGAAATGATATCACGCAAGTCTCTTAAATTTGTATTCTAGGTTTGAATCCTAGTCCTGCAACCAACAGTTTACAAAGGAGGTGTGTTATTATGACTGAAAAACAAAAACTGTTTTGTGATGAATATCTAAAGGATCTAAATGGCACACGTGCCTATAGAGCAATATATAAAAACATTAAAACCGATAACGCTGCAGGTGTTAGAGCAAATAAGCTTTTGAAAAAGAAAGATATTGCTGAATATATCAACAAACGACTGGAAGAGATACATAATGAGAACACTGCTGATATTCAAGAAGTCATGGAATATCTAACGTCAGTTATGCGAGGTAAAAGCTTATCTAGTGTTCTTTCTATGTGTGGTGATGGTTGTCAGGAAATTGTTGAAAAAGAGCCTGATGAAAAGGAAAAATTAAAAGCAGCTGAGTTATTAGGAAAACGTTTTGGTATGTTTAAAGACAACGTTGATATTACATCAAATGGTAAAACGGTGATTGTAGATGATATAGATGAAGGTTAGTTTAAAATCTATTATTGGTCCTGCATTCTATGATGTACATAAACATATTAAAAACAATGATTATACGCATTACTGGTTAAAAGGTGGCCGAGGTTCTCTTAAATCTTCATGTATTGGTACTGAAATTCCTTTAGGCATCATGAGAGATGCACAAAAAGGACTGATGAGCAATGCGGTAGTAATTAGACGTGTAAAAGACACATTGAGAGGTTCAGTTTATGAGCAAATCAAATGGGCCATTTACATGTTGAAAGCTGAAGATGATTGGGATATTCCTGATTCTAAGCTTCAAATGACGTATAAACCTACTGGTCAGGTTATCATTTTTAAAGGTGCTGATAATCCAAAAAAGCTTAAATCAACAAAAGTTTTTATAGGATATATCAAGTACGTGTGGTATGAAGAATGTGATGAATTTGAAAGCTATGACAAGATCACGAACATCAATCAATCTTTACTTCGAGGTGGTCCTGAATATTGTGTATTTTATTCATTCAACCCTCCTGAATCACAAAGGAATTGGTGTAATAAACAAGTCCTTATAAAACGTCCTGATACATTAGTTTCACACACAACTTATCTTCAGGCCCCTCAAGAGTGGCTTGGAGAACAATTTCTAATTGAAGCTGAACACATGAAAAAAGTTAACCCTGAAAAGTATAATCATGATTATTTAGGTGAAGTTACTGGTACAGGTGGTGAAGTGTTCACCAATCTTTCAATTAGAGAAATTACAAGTGAAGAAATACAAACTTTTGATAAATTAAAAAATGGTTTGGACTTTGGATATGCAGGAGATCCATTAGCTTATTTAAAAATGCATTATGACAAGACGCGAAGACGTCTTTTTATTTTTGGAGAAGTATATGGTACTCGTCTTTCTAATGCTAAAGCGGTTAAGAAAATCAAGAGGTTAAATCCATTAAATAAATTAGTAACATGTGATAGCGCGGAGCCTCGTACTATCAATGAATTTAAGTTACTAGGATTAAAAGTAACTGGAGCAAAGAAAGGACCGGACAGTGTAGAAAATGGTATTAAATGGTTACAGGATTTAGAACAAATTATTATAGATCCAATTCGTTGTCCAAATGCTTCAAGGGAGTTTAATGATTATGAAATTGAAAAAGATAAAGAAGGAAATCTTAAAGGTGAGTTTCCTGATAGAAATAACCATACAATTGATGCTGCACGATATGGTTGTGAAGCCGACATTATCCAAAGTAAAGCTAGAGCAGGTAAGAACCGTGCTAGATATGAAAATTAGGAGGTACCCATATGTACATGTTCACAATAGATAGTACAACTTATGATGAAACTCAGTTGAATATGATTCAAATAGAACAGCTGATTACTAAACACCGTACATTGGTTGGAAGAATAAAAAAGAATCAAAGATATTATGAAGGAAATCATGATATAAGGCATAGAAGAAAAAAACTAAAGACATCAGCAAACAACCGTATTGTGTGTAATCATGCTAAAGATATCAGCGATACGGCTACGGGTTATTTCATGAACAGTCCTATTTCATATGCGACTTTTGATGATGAAGGACAAGAAAACATAGATAAATTAACGGAAGCTTTTGATAGAGCAGATGTTGATGATGTTGATAGTGATAATGCGCATGATATGAGTGTTTGTGGTGTTGCTTATGAGTATGTTTACATCAAACAAGATACTACTGAAATTGCCTTAAGAAATATAGAAGCTGACCACACATTTCTCGTATATGATGATACGATTGAGCAAAATCTTTTGTTTGGTGTTTACTACTATCGTTATAAAGATGCAATAACAAGTAAGTATTGTTATCGTGCTACTGTTTGTACTAAAAATTATGTCAACACAATGATCCTTGAATGCAGTGGGCAAAAACATCAAATGATAAATGAACCTATACCTCATTATTTTGGAAATGTTCCTATTATTGAATATCGCAATAATAAATTATGTATTGGTGATTTTGAACAGCAAATATCATTGATTGATGCTTACAATAAATTAACGAGTGATCGTGTAAACGATAAGGAACAGTTTGTTGAAGCATTGCTTGTTATTTATGGTTCTTTAATGGGTGATGATAATGAAGAAGTAAGCGAAGTCATGAAGATTTTAAAAGAAAACGGGTTGTTGGAACTTCCTGCAGATGCAAGAGCTGAATATATTTCTAGAACCTTTGATGAAAATGGCATGGAAGTATTAAGAAAAGCAATCAAAGAAGACATCTATACATTTTCTCATGTTCCTAATCTTACTGATGAAAACTTTGTAGGAAACAGTTCAGGAGTGGCTATGGAATACAAATTGCTTGGCTTACAAATGATTACAGGTGAAAAAGAAAAGTATTACAAGAAAGCTCTAAAAAGAAGAATTGAATTATTTTGTAATTACTTAAATCTTAAAGCTATTGCTGTCAATCCTAACAATGTTAAGATTACATTTACTCGTCAGTTACCTAAAAATTTAAATGAACTTGCTCAAATGATTGCTAATTTAAGCGGTAAGGTATCTACAGAAACATTGATTGAACAACTTCCTTTTGTTGAAGATGCATCAAGTGAGATAGAAAAAGTTAAACAAGAAAATGAAGAAAATGTAAAACTTCAACAAGAAATGTTTAAGTCTCAAAATGATAATCCATTTAATCAAAATGAGGAAAGTAATGATGAAACAAAAGCTGATGCTTCCAATAGTAAAGATCTTAAACAAAATTCTAGCAAAGCTAATTAAATGGTTTGGCTGATATGAAAAATGAGAAATATTGGAAGAAACGTCAAGAAGAAAAACTTGCTGATATATTAGATGATGCTCAAGTATCCAGTGAATATATTTCTAGCGTATACAGCAAGGCATGTGTTTATACTCAAAATCAAATAGAAGGAATATTCGAAAAATACAAAAGTAATTATGGATTATCAGAAATAGAAGCGAAAAGATTACTTTCAACAACGGTAAATGATCATGATTATAATGAATTAAAAAGGTTGTTGAAAAATAACATCTCTAATCAGCAAAGAGAGGAATTATTAAAAAGACTTGATGCTCCAGCTTATCAATATAGAATAAAACGACTTGAAAATATGCAAAGTCAGTTAGATAATCTGATGAAAGAAGTTTATAACATTGAAAAAGATAAGAGCACTGATTGCTATATAAACAGTGCTTTTAATGCTTATTACAAAGATGTTTATAACATACAACAAGGAATGAATATAGCTTATCAGTTTGATAATTTAGATTCTAATTTGATTGATAAGACACTAAAATCTAAATGGAGTGGCAAAAACTATTCTGATAGAATTTGGAACAATACAAATGAATTAGCTGATTCATTGAAAGATGAAATGATGCTAGGTGTATTAACCAATAAAACCGAAAAGGAAATGGCTGATACTATCATGAATAAGTTTGCTGTAGGTGCTTATCAAGCAAGAAGGCTTATTCAAACTGAAAGTGCAGCAATGTCAGCGTTTGCTGATCAGTTAGCTTTTGAAGATGCTGGTATCGACAAACAAATGTTTATTGCAGTTCATGACAGTAGAACATCAAAGATATGTCAACAACATGATAGAAGTATTGTTGAAATATCAAAAGCACAAGTTGGTGTTAATGTTCCACCACTTCATCCTAATTGCCGTTCTCATATGATTCCATATATTGAGGGTGTTACTGATGCCATGAAGAAAAGACAACGTAATCCTATTACTGGTAGAGATGAAGTTGTTGACGTTAAAGAGAACTATGATCAGTGGTTAAAAAGGCAACAAGAAACACATGGTGTAGATACTGTTGATACTTTTATGAAAAAGACAAAGAATTTGTCGAATGATAGGAAACAGTATCAAAGTTATATTAATGTCTTAGGTAAAGAAAATATGCCTTCATCACTATCTAAATTTCAAGATTTGAAATACAAAAATGTAGAACAATGGAATGATCTAAAATATAATTATAGGACGGTTAATCGTTATAAAGTTGACTATGGAACTGTTGATGCAAAAACTATTTTAGAGCTTGATAAAGAGGCATTCGTTGCAAAAGATAAATATATGACAACGAGAGCTAGCAAAGGAAATGTTGCATCAATGAAAATTGGAGATGATTTTTTTATTGCATCTAGTAGAATATCAAGTACAAATGAAGATGTTTTCAACAATTATAAAGGTGATAAAAGCAAATTAATAACATCACCAGTAACAAAAAGATTGCATCCGCATACTAAACTTGTTCCGTATAAAGGTCATGAAAATGATTATACAAGAGAGTATGATACGGAATACAAGTTTTTTGAATATATTTATGATCAGGTATTGAAAGGTGAATTAAAAGAACAAGAAATCTATATTCTATCTCAAAAAGATATGTGTTTTAGTTGTAGTTCAGTGTATAATGAACTTATAGGAAAACAAGAAGTTATAGATGCAAATATTAATATAAACATTGTATCAGGAAAAGATAATAACTCTTGGGTATATAGAAATTATACAAAAGAATCGTTAAATAACATGAAAAACAAAATCATTAAGAAAGAAAAGGGTGATAAAAATGTCAAATGAATATGCTAGTCTTAAACATGATTTGAAATTGACGTATCTTAATAGCAATGATCAATCAGTTGGTATGTTCCATTTAAATGATTTAGGTCCTTCTTTTGATGGTGACCCTTTGTTTGCATTACAAGTTTCTTTGGCATTAGCAACTATTGAAGCTGAATTGTACCCAACGCTAAATGATGGTGTAAATTACATGTTTTATCAAACATATGAGAATGTTGACCAAATTATTGTTGGTGAGCATGTCGAAACTCAGGAAGAATTAGAGGAAATGAAGCGAGATAGGGATTTCGTTTTAAATTCAGGAAAATTAAATTATGAAGATGCATTTAGAGATGAAGCCGACAAATAGTCGGTTTTTCTTTTGATCAAATTTAAAGAAAGGAGAATGCCAATGTTAAATGCATTATTAATTATTTTTGTTATAGCAAAAATATTAGGCTTTGTAACTTGGTCATGGTGGATTGTATTAAGTCCATTATTAATTCAAATATTAATCGGTTTATTAAGTTTAGTATTTTATGGTGTAGCTAATTTTAGAATTAAGAATCTTTTGAAGAAACTTAAAAAGGAACTTTAAAGAAAGGAGGCATTTTATGGCGCAAGGATTGAAACTACATCATCACCAAGAGTTTGAATATCGTACTGAACAATACTTTGATAAAAAGAGAAGTTGTTTGGTTAAGAAAATTCAATATATGTGTATGATTTGTGGCCATGTTAGATATGAAAAATACGACTGTTATGTACCACCACCAAAATCTAAAACCAAATCATTAGAAAGGAACAAGAAGAAATATGGCAAAACTTAAAGTTATTCGCAATATGATTGATAAAAATACAGGTGTCGTTAGGTATGCTGGTGATGTATTTGAAGCCAATGATGCTAATCGCATAAAAGAGTTGTTGGATGCGAAAGTTGTAGAAGAAATAAAAGAAAATAAACCTAATAAATAGACAGTTTGAAATTGTCTTTTTTTATTGTCCAAAAACTTACGACATTAAAAGATGGGATAGTCTTACGGACTTTAACTGGAGGTATTTATGAAAAAGAAATTTATGTTTCCTTTAGATATTCAATTATTTGCTGATGATAATTCTGGAGATGGTTCAGGAAATGATGATGATCAAGGAACTGGCCAAGATAATCAAGATAGTGGAGAAGGTGGCCAAGAAAAAAAAACTTTTACCCAAGAAGAATTAGATAAAATCGTTCAAGGAAGAATTGCTAAAGAACGTAAAGCTTGGGAAAAGCATTTAGAAGATGAAAAAACTGAAGCTCAAAAATTAGAAACAATGAGCGAAAAAGAAAAGAAAAAGTATCAGGAAGAAAAAAGAATCAAGGATTTGGATGATAGAGAAGCAGCAATTACCCGTAGAGAATTGACTGCACAAGCAAAAGTTCAATTAGCCGATAAAGGAATTCCAACTGAACTTGCTGAGATCCTTATTTTAACTGATGCTGATTCTTGTAAAAAAAGTATTGAAACAGTAGAAAAAGCTTTTCAAAGTGCAGTAGAAAAAGCAGTTGAAGAAAAAATAAAAGGTAGAGAACCTATGAAAAAAGCTAAAGATGTTAAATTAACTGATGAAGAATTAGTTTATCAAAAAATGATGGGAAAATAGGAGGTAATAAAATATGGCAATTAATACATTAGCAACAGCTACGTTATTTCAAGAAACATTAGATAAAGTAGCTATGCATGAAGCATTAACGGGATGGATGGAAGCAAATGCAGGAGATGTAATCTATAATGGTGGTGCTGAAATTAAAATTCCTAAAATGTCTTTACAAGGATTAGGAGATTATGACAGAGATAATGGATATACACAAGGCTCTGTAACATTAGAATATGAAACAAGAAAAATGACACAAGATCGTGGACGTAAGTTTTCATTAGATGCAGTAGATGTTGATGAAACTAATTTTGTCGCAACTGCTTCAACTGTTATGGGAGAATTCCAAAGAGTTCATGTCGTTCCTGAAATCGATGCATATCGTTTATCAAAAATTGCAACAGATGTTATCGCTGCAAGCAAAACAGGAATGATTGAATATGGATATACTCCTGCAGAATCAACTATTTTAAGAAAAATGAAAACTGGTATTAAAAAAATCAGAGATGCAGGATATAATGGCGATTTAATCATTCATGCAACTGGAGATGTTATGTTAGAACTAGAAATGTTCTTATCAACAAAAATGCAAACAGCAACAATTTCAATCGGTGGAATTGATTTAACAGTTCCAGCAATTGATAAATGTGCAATTATTGAAACACCTCAAAATCGTATGTATACTTCTATTAAAATGAATGATGGAAAAACAGCTGGTCAAGAAGTAGGTGGATATGCAAAAGGTGCAACTGCAAAAGATATCAACTTTATGATTATTCCTAAACCAGGTGCAATTGCAGTTTCTAAACAAGACAAAATGCGTATTTTTGATCCTAATACAAACCAAAAAGCTGATGCATGGGCAATGGATTATAGACGTTTCCATGATGTTTGGACAAAAGACAATACATTACCATTAATTTATTTAAATATTAAAGATGCTGCATAATAGGAGGTCTTTTCGATGAAAATTATTATCAATGGCAATGTTGAAAGAACTATTGAAGATGAAAAGCTAGCAAAATATAAAGCCTTAGGCTATAAAGAAATTTCATCTTCAAAGGCAAATGATAACGCTCCTGAAAATAAACCGTTATCTAAAATGAAAGTTGATGAATTAAAAGCATTAGCAACAGAATTAGGAATTGAAAACACAGACTCACTTACAAGAGATGAATTGATTGCAGTAATCAAAGAAAAGAAAAATGGATAAATTAAAAGAGCAGTTTAAAAAGCTAACAGGAGAGACTGATGAGGAATTGGTTTCTTCTTTTCTTTTAAAATCTCAAAATACTGTATTATCAAAAACCAATCGAAGTGAGTTGATCGATGATCTCAATGATTATGTTTTGAAATTGGCCATTACACTTTACAATCGTCAAGGCAATGAGGGACTTGCATCTTACAGCGAGGGTGGAGAGAGTGAAAATTATCAAAGTGAAGATGAAATTCTTTCAGGTATTTCCAATTATCGCTTATCAGCTATGGCAAGGAGATTGAAAAATGAAAAAAAGAAGTCTCAAGAAGTTTCATATTAAAACTTACAGTGCTGTAAAAGATGATGAAGGCAATATTATTGAAGCCTATAGTGATGAAGCAAATGAAGATGTAGCTCTTATATGGCCAGCATCTTCAAAACTTCAGGTTGAACTATATGGTATGCGTGTAAATGGTATCTTGAATATGCATTATTATGGCTCTCTAGCAATTAAAGAGCATGACATGATTAATTATGAGGGTATCAGCTATAAAGTCATCAGCATTCAAAAATTTAAGCGTTTTAAAGCTATAGGAATTGAGAAAATATGACAAATAAAGATTTTAATAACCTCATAAAAAAATTATCTGAACTAGATTCAGGTGCAGGACAAGAAGTAACTATGAGAGCAGTTAAACAAGCAGGGGTAATTGTCCAAAGTCAAGCAAAGCTTTTGATTTCAAGTGATACGGGTGCTTTAGCTCGTTCAGTTAGAGTTAAAAACGAAGTAAAAGAAGATATGGTTTCTTCTACTGTATACACTAATTCAAAGTATGCACCTTATTATGAATTTGGTACTGGCCCTAATGGAGAAGCTAATCATCAAGGAATATCACCTAAAGTAAGTCCTAAATATAGGCAAACAGGTTGGATGATACCTGCAGATGCAATGCCAGTTGATAAAGCTGAAGGATATGGTTTTAAAATCATCTATAAAAACGGAGATGTCATTGGTTATGGTACAAGAGGACAAATGGCTAGACCTTTTATGTATCCTGCACTTCATGATCAAGAACAAGCAATAGAAAAAAATACTGAAAGATTATTTAGAAAAAAGCTAAAGGAGATATGTAATAAATGATTAATGTTAAAGACATTGTTTATAAAGGACTTTCTCAAAAAAATAAGAATGTAAGTGATGCTTATCCTCAAAACTGGGCCGACTTGCCTGCGGTTCAGTATGTCGAAGAAGAAAATAAAGTAGCTGACTTTACTGATGATAAAGAACAATCCTCGTTCATTCGATATAGAATTGATATTTGGGATAATAAAAGCACATCACAAACTGCGTGTGATGTAGATGAAGTAATGGCAGGTTTAGGTTTTTTAAGAACGTCATGTTCGGATGTTCCTGATCCTAGTGGTTTAAAACATAAACAAATGAGATATGAAGCAATTATAGACTGTGATAAACAGTTTATTTATCATACAAGTTAAAAAGTCAAGGAGGAAAATGTATGTTAGCGAATGGTGCTAAATTAGAATTTAAAAGCAAAACAGTAACTACTTATACAAAATTAAAAGGATTAAAAGAAATTCCTGAAATCGGTGTAGATCCTGAAAAAGTTGAAAATACAGATTTAGATGATACTCAAAAAATGTATGAAATGGGTATTGGAGATCCAGGGGATATTACTTATAAATTCAAATATGATAACACAGCAAAAGACAGCCCTTATCGTGTATTAAGAGCATATGAAGCATCAGGAGAAAATCTATCTTTTAAAGAAACATTAAAAGATGGAACAACTACTGAGTTCACAGGTCAAGTTTCAGTTAAACGTACTGGTGGTGGAGTTAATGGAGTTATTGAATTTGATTTAAATATTGCATTGTCATCAGCATTTGAAATTACAGATCCTGAAATTGCATAGAAAGGAGAAATTAAATGGGAGCATTAAGTGGTGAATTAGAAGAAGTTGAAGTTACAGTTGAAGAAACCCCTAAAAGAAAGCCTTATGCTATTTGGAAAGTAGATGGAAAAGAATACAAATTAAAATTAAGTACTTCTGAAATTGTTAATTTAGAATCAAAATTAAGAGTTAATCTTTTAACAGTTGTTTCTAATGCTGAAGAAGGTGCATTGCCACCATTAAAAGTAATGTTACTTATTACTCATGGTGCATTGAAAAAGTTTCAACACGGCATCAAAGAAGATGATGTAATTACAATGTTTGATAAATACTGTGAGGAAGGTGGAACACAAATGTCATTCATGACAGATGTATTTTTACCAATTTATCAAGTAAGTGGTTTTTTCTCACGAGCTCAAGCGGACACAATGGACAAGAAACTAGTGGAAGCGAAGGAGCTAATGTAGAATATGAATTTTTAACCGATTTAATAAATGAACTTTATCCAATTGCTTTAGATTGTGATATTAGTTCATTTTTATTTTGGGAGTCTTCGGTACTAGAAATAGGAGATAATATTGAATCCTACCGAAGAAAAGAAAGAATGAAACAAAAACAAATAGCAATACATAATCACAATCTTGCTGATCAGTTATTAAGAGGAATTAGTATTATATTCAGTGAAGAAAAAGCAAGTGAAAGTGACATCAAACAAATATGGGATTACTATCCTGATTTATTTGAAGATGAAAAGAAAGAATACTATATCCAAAAAGAACAAGATGAATTTGAAAGCTTTAAAGCAAGAAGATTAAGGTTTGCTAACAGTTACAATAAGAAATTTAAAGGAGATGATTAAAAAGACATTAGAAGAATTAAAAGTTATCATCTCAGCTGAAACGAGTAAGTTCAGCAATGCATTGAAAAATGCAACAAATGAAGCTAAAACATCAGCAAGTAGTATTGAAAGTTCTACTGGAAGAATTAGCAAAGCCGTAAGTGGTATTAAATCCATGGTTGCTAAAGTAGCTGCAGGATTTGGCTTATACAAATTAGGGAAAGAAGCTATAGAAGTTGCTTCAAATATTACAGAAGTACAAAACGTAGTTGATACATCATTTGGTGATATGGCATGGAAAGCCGAGCGATTTGCTAAAAATTCAATTCAACAGTTTGGTATGAGTGAACTCTCAGCTAAAAAGACAGCATCAACTTATATGGCCATGGCTTCAGGTATGGGGCTAGGACAAGAAAAAGCAAATGATATGGCAATAACATTAGCTGGTCTATCAGGTGATGTTGCTTCCTTTTATAACATTTCTCAAGAATTAGCTGATATAAAATTAAAGTCAGTGTTTACTGGTGAAACTGAAACATTAAAAGATTTAGGTATCGTCATGACACAAACAAACTTACAATCATATGCTTTAAGCCAAGGAATCAGTAAGAATGTAAGCGATATGTCACAAGCTGAATTAACTACTTTGAGATACAATTTTGTATTGAATCAATTATCAATGGCTCAAGGGGACTTTGCTAAAACAAGTGGAACATGGGCCAATCAAGTACGTATCTTACAAGAACAGTTCAAACAATTACTAGGAATTATTGGTAATGGATTGATTGCTGTATTAACACCAGTCATTCAAGTGATCAATATGATTATTGGAAAGTTGATTACATTAGCAAATGTAATCGCAGGAGTTTTTGGTAAATTATTTGGTAAAAAGAGTGGAGCTAAACAAGCAAGTGCTGGATTTACTGCTGCAGGTGATTCAGCTAAAAAAGCTACAGCTTCAACTGGTGGTTTAAATAAGTCATTGAAAGGTACTGAGGGTCAAGCCAAGAAAACGGCAAAGGCCTTAGGTTCTTTAGCATCCTTTGATGAAATCAACACAATCAGCGCAAGTGATTCATCAGGCTCAGGTGGTTCAGGTGGAAGCGGGGCTGGTGGAGCTGGTGGCGGAGGCTATGATGTTGGCTCTATTGATTGGGATAACGCTTTTGGAGAACCCGATACAAGTGGTGTTGATAAAGCAGTAGATAAAGTACTCAAGAAATTGAATTCAATTAAAGATTGGATAAAAGAAAATAGTCCTGTTATCACAGCACTTCTTGCTGGGATAGGAGCAGGGTTATTGACATTTGAAACAATTATGAATTGGGGAGCGATTACTGCAGCTATTGGTGCACTAATTGCTCCGTTTCAATGGTTAGCAACCGCTGTTTCAGTCTTTGTGGGTAGCATTACTGAAGGAAGTGGCGTACTTGTAGGATTCCAGGCTATATTTGGAACTACGGCAGGTACTGCGGCATTTTTTGCAACAATAGTGGCTGCAGTCACAGCTGCACTTGTGTATTTATATCAAACAAGTGATAGTTTTAGACAATTAGTAAATAATTCTATTAGTGAATTAACAGGTATATTAGATAATTTCTATAAGAGTATTTTAGTACCAATATTTAATTTTCTATTGGATCTATTCAATACAATTATTGTACCAATAGCAATGTTCCTTGCTAAAACATTTGTCAAAGCAGTAGAAGCAGTATTTACGATTGCCTTATCACTTTGGAAAAATGTACTAGCTCCATTAGCAAACTTCCTAGTAAGCGTATTATCAATTGCATTATCAGGAATATTAGAAGTATGGAATACATGGAAACCAGGTATCCAAGCTATAGGTGATGCTATTAATTGGGTATGGGATAATGTGTTATCACCATTAGTTGATTTTATCGTTGGATCGTTCAGTGATACATTCAAATCATGGGGAGATTTAATCAATGAATTAATTCCTAATGTTATTGAAATGTTCCAAGGCTTAACTGATTTCTTTGTTGGTGTGTTCACTGGTGACGAAAAACGTTGTTGGGAAGGCATTAGAAAAATCTTTGAAGGATTTGCTAATTTCTTAAAAGTAGGTTTTGCGAATGATTGGACAAAAGCATTCGGCTTATTAGGTGTACCTCTTAATGCATTTTGCTCTACAGTAACAGCTATCTGGAACACAATAAAAGGTGTGTTAAGTGGTATCATTGACTTTGTTGGTGGAGTTTTTACTGGAAACTGGGCAAGAGCATGGAATGGTGTTAAGAATATCTTTAGCAATATAGTTAGTGGTTTTGCTGGAATATTTAAAGCGCCTATTAATGCAATCATTAGTGGAATCAACAGTTTTATCGGTGGATTAAATAAAATTAAAATTCCTAATTGGGTTCCAGGTATCGGTGGAAAAGGATTTAATATTTCAAAAATTCCAAAATTGGCTGAAGGTGCAGTTGTTTCAAAAGCAACTCCTGCAATCTTTGGGGAAGCAGGAACCGAAGCGGTAATTCCTTTGCAAAGAAATACAAAGGGTCTAGATTTAATCGCTCAAAAAATTTCTGAAAGATTACCACAAGGAGATAGTAGTAATGGTGGAACATATATTATCAATTTAGTTTTAGAAAATGGTAAAGTTTTAACTAGAATGGTGATTGATAATATCAAAGAATATGAAGCGCAAACTGGTAAGCCAGTATTTGATTATTAAGGAGGTGTAGGAAAATGGCTGATGAAGCAAGAATAAAAGCAAATGGTGTATTATTGCCTACACCTTCTGATATTAGTGTTGAAATACAAGATTTAGACGGAGATAGTGTAAGACCTATTGCTACTGGTGTTTTAAGAAGAAATAGAATTAGATCCAATATGTTAAAAGTAACATTGACATGGAATTTAAAGACATTTGTTGATGTCGTGAGTATTTTAAATGCTGTTACTCCTACTGAATTCAATGTTGAGTTGTATATTCCTGATCATGGAATTAGGGGCACGAAAAAGATGTATGCCGGAAATAAAAAATATAATTATATAAGAACAAAGACGGGATTAAAAGTTCAGTCTTTTTCTTTTGCTTTGATTGAGGTGTAGAAAATGTTTATAAAATATGGAGATTTGGATGTAACACATAGACTTATAGAGTATAAATCATCAGTTGCTTTTGCTGATGGCTATATTATTGGAAATGTACCTACTATGCAGTTAAATCTTAAATTTGATAACTATGACGGTATTCTTGATGATCTTGACACTGATATATATTGGGAAGTGCAAGAAAATGAAAATTGTGAAGTAAGATATTTTAAGGTTTATGACCAACCCGAAAAATATACAAAGTCATTAAGTTTAAAATTATATGATAACAATTATGAATTGGATGCTCCATATACAACTCAATTATCTTATCCAGTAACGGTTAAAGACCAGTTAGATGAAATAGAAATGCTGACTGGTCTTTCTATTATAAGGACTAATATTCCTGCGTATATCTTAGAAAAAGAAGTTTCCTGGTACGATAACACCATTGTTATTAGAAACTACTTAGGATGGATTGCTGAGCTTTTCGGAGCAAATGTATTTGCAAGTGGTAAAGGTTCACTTGAATTTGTTCAAGTGACTAAGGATGTGTTTGCTAAAACTGATACGTTAACAAACTATGAAAAAAATGAATTGTACTGCGTGTCTAGAATTTACTATGAAAATGGCTTAAACCCTTTAGAAAAAGGGGATACAGCGGGTAATACCATATTTCTAGATTCTAATAATTTATACTTAACAGATGAACAAAATTTGATTGATAAACTATATGATCAATTAAATGGATTAACATTTTATTCAACAAAAAGCATATCAATGATTTCAATAGATAACTTGTTACCAGGATGTTTAGTAAATTATAATGATGAATTCAATTTTATGGTTACTGGTTTGTCTATCACATATAAAGGTGGAGAATTTTCTATAAGTGAAGTTGATGGAAATACTCCAACAAAAAACGAAGAACGTGTTATTAAGAAAATAACTAATTCTACTAGAATTAGAAAATTACAGATATCTCAGGACCAAGAAAAATTAAAATTAGATATTGTTGCTAAAGAACAGGAAAATCTAAACACCAAAATGGGTGAATTATCATTATCAAATGAAGAAATCAAAACAAAGATTAATGAAATAGAATCCAAAATAGATGATTTGGATGTTTCATTGATTACTGTTAATCTTGTACCTAGTGCAACTATACTTAATAGTTATAATCAAAGTATTAAAATTGCATGTCATGTTATGAATTCTAATGAAGATGTTACTGAAAATTATAATGATCTAAGCTTTCAATGGTATCTAAATGATAAAAAATACAAAACAGGTAAATTTATCACATTAACTCCTGATGATATTAATATGTCAGTTAATGTCAAGTGCGTATTCACATTGGACAATATTCAATTTGATACAGGATACACAACAATAGTTGATGAAAGTGATGCAGTTCATTTAGGAAATAGTTTTCTAGACGTTACTAATACTACATTAACTCAAAAATTAAATGATAATGGAACTTACATTCCTAATTGGACCATTACACCAGCAATCATTACACCTTGTATTATGAACGGCAATGTAATTATAGAATTAAGTAACTGTACGATTGGTTATAAAAAAATAATCAATAGTAAGGAAGTCGACATAGACAGTAGTTATGAAATCGTAAAAGATGGTATTTTATCAGTTAATAAAAATATTATGACAAACAAATTTCCTAATGTAACATACGTTTGTGATGTTGCATATAAAGGTACTTCGATTAGATTATATGTAAGTTTTTCATTAGCTGAACAAGGAGTAGGAATTCAAAATATTACAACCTATTATTTAGCATCAAGTAAAAGTAAAGATATAAGAGTAGACAGTGAGGGATGGACAACATCTATCCAAACTATAAATGCAAATAATAAATATCTATGGACATATTCAGTTACAAATTATACAGATGGTTCATCAAGAACAAGTGAACCACTTATAATGGGAACTTATGGTGATGATGCAATAACTCTATATATTGAATCCTCGAATGGAAATACATTCAAAAATAGTGATATTGCAACTATATTGACAGTTCATATTTATGTCGGTGCTGAAAGAATTGAAAGTGCTGAACAGCTGGAAAAAAGATTTGGCAAAAATGCATATCTTCAATGGAGTATAAAAAAGCTTGGAGAAAAAGAGTTCTCACCTATAGATATTGAAGATACAAGAATAAATGATAAAGGATTTATATTTACTATAAGTCCAAGAGATATAAATAAGAAAGCAGTATTCAACTGTGAATTAAATTTGGAGGAATAAAAGAATATGGCAATTAAAGCAAGTAATCAAGTAGATTTATTAGATATGACGGATGGGTATACCGTTGTATTGACAAATGATAACTACACATTTTTAGGAACTACTACTGCTGTTAATGGAACTCAAACAACAAGCACACAAGTAATGGCTTTGCAAGGTTCTGAAACAGTACCCGCTAAAATAGGTACAATTACATGCCCAACAGGTATTAGTGCTGTTAGTGATGGAAAGACTCCAATGCCTACTATCACAATTACTGCAACCAGTGCATTAACAAAAACTGGAAGTTTCACTATACCAATAATTGTTAATGAGGGAACGGTAAACGAAGTTACCATTAACAAAGTATTTTCTTATTCTATTGCTTTTAAAGGAAATCAAGGAATTCAAGGTACAAGTGTTAAAATCTCGTCTAAATCAATTCAATATGTCGGTTCGTCAAGTGGTACCACTACACCAACTAGTGGATGGCAAGATACTATTCCATCAGTTAGCGCAGGAAACTACTTATGGACAAAAACAACAGTAACTTATAGTGATGGTACTTCTACAGTATCTTATTCAGTCGCTAGACAAGGTGCTAATGGTTCATCACCTACAGTATCTAAAACAGTTACTGAATACGTTCAATCAACAAGCGGAACAACAACACCAACTAGTGGATGGTCTACAACTCCACCAGCAGCAACTGCTGGGCAATATATTTGGACAAGAGTAACAGTGACTTACAGCGACAGTAAAACAGCTATTAGCTATACTGTATCTAAAAATGGTGCTAACGGGGCAAAAGGTGATAAAGGAGATAAAGGGGAAACAGGTGCTAAAGGTGATGATGCAATCTATATGAATATTACTTCTTCTAATGGAAATGTATTTAAAAATACAGCAATTGCTACTACTTTAACTGCACATGTTTATAAAGGCGCTACAGAATTAACTGGCGCTGCTATTACAGCTTTAGGAACTATCAAATGGTATAAAGATGGTGGAACAACTTCTATTGCAACTGGTCAAACATTTACTGTCAGTGCAGGTGATGTAACAAATAAAGCAACTTATACTGCTCAATTAGAGGGATAATATATGGCAGTTAAATCTAGTGCAATTCTGACTTTGATTAGAATTGATGATGGAGAAGATGCAAGCATTAGAAGTGCAACTGCCCCTAGTGATACTACAAAGTTGTGGTTTGATACAACTACACAAACTTTAAAGAGATATGACAGTTCAAGTGGTACTTGGGAAATTGTTAATGATTATGCTGATGATATGAACAATATGAGACAAGAAATATCTGTTGAATATAATTCAGCGATAACTCAATTAAAAAACTCATTAACATCATTAGTAGAAGAGTTACAAACAACAACTACTAATAACACAACGTCAATCAATAGTCTTAGTTCTCAAATTATTCAAAATGCCAGTTCAATTCAGTTGGTTACGAATAACGTTAACTCTATTACTGATAAATTAACGGGAGTGGCGACAAAAGAAGAAATTTCTCAATGGGCTAAGTTCGAAGAAGGAATATTAAAATTAGGATCTAGCAATAGTCCTTTTGATGTAAGACTGTCCAATACGGAACTTGGCTTTTACGAAAATGATAAAAGAATTGCCTATCTTTCAAACCAACAATTGAACATATCACAAGCAGTTGTAATGAAACAAATCAATCTAGGTACTTTTCAAATTATCTATGATGAAGATTTAGGCTTGTTAATTTTGTAGGAGGGGTAATATATGGCAACATTTGGAACCACTAATAAATATATAAATTACAGTGTTAATTCGCAAGAATTGTCATATGACATCAATTCTAATACATCAGTTGTTCGTGTTTGGATTGATGTATGGCGTACAAATACAGGATATACGACATATGGTAATGGTACAGTATATGCTCGTATAAATGGGACAGTATATAGCGCTAGAATAGGTACTGGCCAAAAAATTACTTCCAGTGCAATTCGATTAGGAACTTGGGATGTAACTGTAGGACATAATACTGATGGTTCAAAGTCAATCGGTGTAAGTGGTTGGATCAGTCATGATAGATTCAGTTCAAGTGAAAATGGATATACACATGCATTAACTACTATACCTCGACAAGCCAATATAACCGATTCACCAACAACTTTCAAAGATACTGATAATCCTTGGTTCAAATACAGTAATCCAGGTAACTTCAATATGGAATGTTGGTTGGAACCAAACCCTAATGGAGAACATTACGCTAAAAGGACATTAAGTGGTACGAGTGGTACGTTTACATGGGAACTTACTAATGATGAAAGAAAACAGTTAAGAGAAGCATGTAAGGGCAAAACATGCACTATTCGTATAGGACTATATTCAAATAACTGTTCCTGGGCAAGTTATCACGATAGAACATATCAGATGACAAACGCTGAACCAACTATAAATAGTGTTGTAACAAGTATTATAGATCCCTTTGGAAGTCTATGTTTACAAAATAGATCCAATATTAAATTTACTATTTCAGCAACAGCTAAATATGGAGCAACAATTACCAATTATGCGGTTAGTGGCAATAACTTTAGCTATGCAGGAAGTAAAAATACGTGTCAAACTTCAAATATCAGGGATAGTGGAAGTTTAAAATATACAGTCACAGTTACTGATAGTAGAGGATTTACGGCTTCTACAACAAAAACAATCAATGTCACTGGGTATTCCTATCCTACTATTTCTATGGAGGCATTTAGAAGTAATTCAAGCGGTACAAAGGATGTATCCAGTGGCACATATATTTGTGTCAAACCAGTATTTACGTATTCAGCAATAACTGGCAATTCAATAGCAAGCAAAGCTATTAAAATAAATAACATCTCTAAAAACACAAGCTTTTCAAGTGGAGGAAGTTATGTATTTAGTGGATACTCATTAAACGAAACATATGATGTTATATGTACTATAACTGATACTGTAGGCAATAGCGCAAGTATCACAGCAACAATCACAGTTGCTAAAATACCTTTTAATATTTCCAAAAACAAAAGCGCTTTAGGTTTAGGAACTGTAGCTAAATATGATGGTTTCATCAATATAGGGTATGGATTTTGTAATACTGATGGAGAACAGTTGTATATGTTTGGAGTAACTGATAATTATGATGATGATTAAGGAGGAAAAATCTATTATGCAAGAATTTAAAATCTTCGGGGGGGGGGGTGCGATATTTACTATTTAAATATTGCATTTCCAAAGAAAGAAGGTGCGCTAATTTAATTAGTGGACCAAGTGGTGATTGTGTATGAAATTTCTAAAGCCACCAAAGAATATGTTCTTGAGAAAAAAGGATGTGTACTTTAAATATTCTATCGAAGAACAATGGACTGGAGAATATTGGTTGGATGGAAAGAAGATATATAGCAAAGTTATACAATCAACAGGTGTATTATCTTCTGCTGGTGTAGTTAATATTAAGCATGATATTGTTAATTTAAATGAATTTATTGATTATGAAGTTTTTATTCAAGGTGATAATACATTTTACAAACTACCAGTAGTTTATTATTCTAATGCGACATCAGGGACTTTTTATGATATGTTTGCAAGAATAAACGAAACAAGTCTTCAAATAATTAATAATAGTGTCGGCTGGAACAAATACGCAGTAACTGCTGTTATATATTATACAAAAAACACATATCACGATTTTGACTAATTAAATTAGCAGTCAAAATGAGTTTCATAAAACTTTTTGGAAATAAAATTAGAGCAAAGGATGTTGTTTACAAAAATGGAAAAAGTCTAGATGATACGAGAGAGTGGAAAAAAGTTGATGTAGGCAATGCAGGAGGTTTTAAGACTATTACAGTTGATTTATCTCAATATAGTGAATTATTACTGACTGTTGGGACATACCCGGTTAATGCAAATCGTATACTTGCAAGTACTGTTATTCCGATAAGTGCCGTTATTAATCAGGCATCATCAAGTGGAGATGGCAATGGACATTTTCAAGCTTATTACAGTTCAACATATTGGGCTGGATTTAATTATCTTGGAAATAATCAAATTCAGTACAGGTCATCTAGCAGCAGTACAATAGCATTTCTTTGGGCTCGTTAAAAAACGAATAGTAAATATCATAACTAATGAAATTTATTAAGTTTTTTGGAAATAAAGTTAGAAAAAAGGATGTTTATTTTAAGTATTCTACTGAAGAACAGTTTACGGGTGAATACTGGATAAACGGAGTAAAGATATATTGCAAAGTCATACTCGTAACTGGGTTTGATAGCAAGGATAAATATGTACCACATAATATATCAGATTTATACAGAGTATTGAGTTGTGATTTATTTATGAAAATAAGTGATGGAACAAACCACATGATGCCGCGCGCACATAAAGATGATGATCATGATGGTATTTCTATTCAAATAACTAAAACAAATTTAATATTGCAAGTTGGACAATCAAATGGTTTTCAAAATGCAACAGGCTATGCAATATTGAAATATATCAAAACAACTTAAAAAAAGGAGACAAAATATGGATAACAAGACAAACGTATATACATTAGATGTAAGTGAAAAAACATTTAATGATGTGCAAGTTAATAAATTCTATATTACTGATACAAAGAATTTAAAAGCAGGAGATTATATATTATTTAGAGTAGTTGTTAAAGATGAACAACAAAATGATAGTTATACTGGAGCAAATACAATGTTAACTGTTAATACAATTAATGATACATTTGTTGGCTTAGAAAAGGGATACAGTGTTGTATTTCTTAAGTAGAAGGTGAGGAAAATGAATAATATGGAAAAAGTATTCAACACAGCAGTAGCTATCTTAGCTACTTTTTTTACGTATCTATTTGGTGGCTGGGATTTAGCTTTAAAGATTTTAATTACATTCATGGTATTAGATTATGTGACAGGTGTAATTTATGCTTATGTAATTAAAACACTTAATAGTGAGGTCGGCTTTAGAGGATTAATTAAAAAATGCATGATTCTAGCCGTTCTTATTGTAGGAGTGGAATTAGATCGTATGCTTGGAAATGGTGGCACTTGGGTATTTAGAACTCTTGTAGCGTATTTCTATATTGCGAATGAAGGAATTAGCCTATTAGAAAACATTTCTAATCTAGGTGTTCCAATTCCAAATAAAATCAAAACTGCGTTAGAACAGTTAAACAATGATGAAGATCAAGAGAAAGAGTAGTCGAAAAGGGCTACTCTTTTAATTTAAATAACGAAGGAGAATAGAAAATGGAATTTAAAAAAGCTTTAAAATTAATGAAGCAAGGAATGAAAATGAAACTTCCAAGTTGGGGTGGTTATTGGTTTTATGACAATGAAAAAGAAACAATCATCATGCATACAAAAGAAGGTGAAGAATTAGACATCAGAGAAACAGAGAGAGTTGAATATACAACTTTAAATATCTGCAGTAATGATTGGATGATTGCTGATAAAAATAATTGTCCTGAGTTAGGTGGAGAGGCTACTTTTGGGTTTGATGAAGCTATTAAGTATTTAAAACGTGGAATGAAAGTGAAACGTAAAGGATGGAATGGCAAAGACCAATACATTGAACTTGCAACAAACGTATCTTTCAAAACACCTAATGATGAAGTTATTAATGTAGATCATATTGATATGGGTAATAAAGCAATTGCCTTTCATGGGAAAAGTGGTGTACAGCTAGGATGGTTAGCAAATCAAAGTGATATGTTATCAGAAGATTGGACTTTTGTAGAAGAAAATTAAGGAGGAAATAAAAAATGAATATTATTGAAAAAACATATAACTGGAATGGTAGTTTAAAAAATAGAACTTCAACAAAGAGAATTATTTTACACCACGCTGAATCAAAATCATGTACTGCAGATGATATTCATAGCTGGCATTTAGCAAATGGATGGGCAGGTATTGGCTATCATTTCTTCGTTAGAAAAGATGGATCTATTTATAGAGGAAGACCTGAAGAAGTCGTTGGAAGTCATGCCAAAGGATCTAACAGTGATTCTATTGGAATTTGCTTTGAAGGAAGCTATATGACAGAAACAATGGGTCAAACACAAATTAATGCGGGTAGAGAATTAGTTTCTTATTTAAAGAAAAAATATGGAATTTCTAAAGTTCAAAAACATAAGGATGTTTGCTCTACTAATTGCCCAGGAACTAATTTTCCGTTTGATCAAATTGTAAATGGAACTGTTATTACAACACCTACTTCAACTTCAGCGTCTCAACCTGCATCAAATGCAAAAACAACAGGAACATATGAAGTAACAGCAAGCGATCTATCAGTAAGAACAGGACCAGGAACTGGTTATCGTAGAAAAAGACATGATGAATTAACAAAAGATGGCCAAAAACACGATAAAGATAAGGACGGATGTCTTGAAAGGGGAACACGTGTAACTGTTTACGAATGGAAGGATGGATGGGCTAGAACTCCTTCAGGTTGGCTTTCAGGAGACTACTTGAAAAAAGTCTAATTAGAAGTATAATCAAATTGTAGAAATTCAATTGTATTATAATCAAAATGCTCTATTGGTTATTTTATTCGACGTCAAAATTTACAATTAAATATTTACATTAAAATGCCCTAGCTAAAAAGCTAGGGTTGTTTTTTTGTATATATGTATATATTAATAAGGATAGGAATTTATATTTTTTCAATGAATTTTATCACTAAAACGTACTTATTTAGTAACAAATAAGTAACAAACCTCTCAAACACCGCAGTATTACGTAAATAGATTTTCAAAATTTGAAAAAAGAAATTTGTATTTTTATAGAAAAAAAATTAAAAAAGAATATAATTATGTCAGTAATTTATTATTAAAAAGTGAGGTAGTATAATATGTATAAGATTTTATTATGTTGTGTATCAGGGGTTACAACAAACAAATTAGTAAATGCAGTGAAAGAATCTGCTAAACAAAAAGATATTAAAGTAATGTGTTGGGCAGTTGGATCTAAATCTGTAGGTTTATCATGGGCAGATGCTGATTGTGTTTTATTAGCGCCACAATCTGCTTCAGAATTATCTAAAATTGAAGAAATGGTTCACGGGGTTATTCCATGCGCTTTAATTAATGATGGTGATTTTGCAAGTATGAACGGAGATGCTGTTTTAAATCAAGCATTAGATTTAATTAAAAAATAAACATCCTAAGCGATGTTTTTTTTTGCTATAATAAAATTTAGGAGGAATCGAAATGGCTGAAATTATGATCAAGGCAGCAGGTTTTGTTTTTGTAATTATAATAGCGTTTATTTTAAAACAAGTGCATGTTTTAGAAAAAAGAGATGGTTTAACAATTGCAACAATTATTATGAATGTGACATTACCTTGTGCTTTACTTACAAATGCAAGTGGCATAACAATTGATCAATCAATGATCATTTTATTATTAATAGGATTAGCATCAAATATTATCATGCTTTTCATTTCTTTTATGCTTTCAAGAAAAGAGGAAAACATTTTAAAAGGATATTATATGATCAATTGTTCTGGATATAATATAGGAAACTTTGTTATGCCGTTTGTACAAAGCTTTTTCCCAGGCATGGGAGTTGCTTATTTATGCATGTTTGATGTAGGAAATTCAATTATGTGTTTAGGAGGAAGTTATGCGTTAGCAGGAAGCGTAGCAAGCAGTAATCAAAAATTGACTCCTAAAACAGTAATCAAAAAATTATTTTCATCAATTCCATTTGATGTATATCTTTTAATTTTTGTTTTAGCACTTTTTAAAATTTTAATACCTCAACCAATTTTATCAATGGCTTCTTTTATAGGAGCAGGAAATGGATTTTTAGCGATGTTTATGATTGGACTTTTATTAGAAGTTAAAATAAATCCTTCGGAAATGAAAATAGTTTTAAAAACACTTTTGATTCGTGTGCTTTTTGGTGCTATCTTAATGAGTATTGTTTATTTTATTGTTCCAATTCCAATGCTTGCTAAAAAAATTGTTGTTTTAGCAATGGCTGCGCCTATTACAACTGTTTCAGCTGTTTTTTCAAAAAATATTGGTTATCATCGTGATGCATCAGCTATTTCGAGCTCACTTTCAATTATTATCAGTATTGCTGTTTTAGTCGTTTTAATTATCATGTTTGCGTAGGTGAGTGTATGGAGTATGATTTAAAAGTTTTAAAAATAAATAAAAATAAAATAGAACAGTTAAATGAATTATCTATTTATACTGTAAAAGATTTAGTACAACATTATCCTTATCGCTTTGAAGAAATGTTAGAAACACCATTGCATGATGAATCGAAGGTCATTATTGAAGCACAGCTTATTGATGAACCTAAAATTTTTTATAAAGGAAGATTTTCAAGATTGACTTTTCATGTTAATTATCATGAAGAACCATTAACAATTACGATTTTTAATCGTCATTTTTTGAAAAAGAATATGCAAGTAGGAATGATGCTTACTATTATTGGTAAATACAGTGCTTCTAAAAAAGCAATTACAGCTAGTGACTTAAAACTAAAGAACTTAAAAGAAATTTCTGGAATAACACCAGTATATTCTTTAAAAGAAGGACTCACTCAAAAAAGTTTTCAGGGTTATGTCAATAAAGCACTTAATTTTTATAAAGGACATATTGCTAATACTATTCCTTTATATTTATGTCAAAAATATCATTTGATAGATAAAGAAGATGCTTTGTTTAAAATACATCAACCGCAAACACGCAGTGATGTTATTAGTGCACTTAGATACTTAAAATATGAAGAATTTTTTAAATTTCAAATGACAATGCAATATATAAAACAAAATCGCACACAAAATATAGGTATCTCAAAATTAATAGACAAAGAAAAAGTGACTCACTTTATTGAAAAGCTCCCTTTTCAATTAACAGATGACCAAAAAAAAGTCGTTGATGATATATTAATAGATTTAACAAGTCAAAAATTAATGTATCGCTTTGTTCAAGGTGATGTTGGTAGTGGAAAGACAGTTGTTGCAGCAATTAGTTTATATGCTAATTATTTAGCAGGTTATCAAGGAGCTATGATGGCACCAACAGAAATACTAGCGCTTCAGCATTATCAGTCTTTAAAAAAAATGTTTAAAAAATATAAAATAAATATCGCATTACTTACAGGTCATCTTTCACAAAAAGAAAAAAATGATATCTATCAGCAATTAGAAAATGGACAAATTGATATTATTATTGGAACACATGCTTTATTTCAAGAAAAAGTACAATATAATCAATTAGGTCTGGTTATTACTGATGAACAGCATCGCTTTGGTGTTGAACAAAGAAAAGCGTTAAAAGACAAAGGAAATAAAGTTGACTTTTTAGTAATGACAGCAACACCGATTCCTAGAACACTTGCTATTTCTTTATATGGAGATATGGATGTTTCAACGATTAAAACACTTCCTAACGGGAGAAAAAAAGTTATTACAAAGTTTATTAAAGGAACATCGATGAAGCCTATATTAAAAGATTTGAAAGATTATCTTTTAAAGGGAGGACAATGCTATGTTGTCTGCCCTCTTGTAAATGAAAGTGAAGCAATCACTGGAAGAAATGCAAGTGATATTTCAAAAGCAATGGCACAATATTTCAAAGGACAATACGAAGTTGGATTAGTTCATGGACAAATGAGTGATGAAGAAAAAAATAAAATCATGAATGCATTTAAAGAAAATAAAATACAGATTCTTGTTTCAACAACAGTAATCGAAGTGGGAGTTGATGTAAGTAATGCAAATATGATGGTTATTTATAATGCAGAAAGATTCGGTTTATCTCAACTTCATCAATTGAGAGGAAGAGTAGGAAGATCAAAGGAACAAGGATATTGTTATCTTTTATCAGAGGCAACACATTCTGAACAAAAGGAAAGATTAGAATTTTTAGAAAATCATCATGATGGATTTGAGGTCTCTGAATATGATTTAAAAATAAGAGGACCTGGAGATTTGTTGGGTCAAAAGCAAAGTGGTTTACCAACTTTTATGATAGGAGATATTTTTAAAGATTATCATATTTTAGAAATTACAAGAAAAGATGCTTTTGAAGCGATGAATCAACATCAAGATGATGAAAAAATTATAAAATTGTTATCAGAAATAAAAAACAATTTAATAAAGAATAATGAATATATTGATTAATGTGTTATAATGCTAAAAGAGGTGAGAACATGAAATTAGCGATAGACGCCATGAGTGGTGATTTAGGTAGCTCTATTGTTGTAGAAGCCTGCCAATCATTTTTAAATAAAAATAAAACAGATGAGCTTTATGTTGTAGGAAAAATTGAAGAATTAGAAGCATTGAAAGATCATCCTCAAGTAACTTTAATAGATGCTAGAGAAATCTTTGAAATGACAGAAAATATTTTAGCAATCCGTAGAAAAAAAGAATCGAGCTTAGTAAAAGCTATGATGTTAGCAAGAAATAACGAAGTTGATGCTGTATTATCTTGTGGAAATACAGGAGCCTATTATGCATGTGCAATGTTGTTTTTAAAACGTATTAAAGGAATTGAAAAATCATGTTTAATGGCAACAATTCCCACTTTAAATGATAAAGGTGTTTGCATGTTAGATGTAGGGGCAAATGCTGAAAATACAGTAGATCAACTCGTTCAGTTTGCAATTATGGGAAATGTTTATGCTAAAAATGTTAGACATATTCAAAAACCTAAAGTTGCCCTGTTAAATATTGGAAGTGAAGAACATAAAGGTGATGAGATCCATAAAGAAACATATCAATCTTTGAGTACACTTGAACAAATTGATTTTGTTGGAAACATTGAAGGAAAAGAAATCTTAAGAGGTGATGTGGATGTCATTGTAACGGATGGATTTACAGGAAATGTCACATTAAAAACAATTGAAGGTGTTGCATTATCTATGATGTCTGCATTAAAAGATGGTTTTATGGCATCAACACGTAATAAATTAGGGGCAGTTATTTCTAAACCAGTTTTAAAAGGATTAAAAACAAAATTTGATCCTGCAGGTGTAGGTGGTGCCCTGATGATGGGATTTGTAAAACCAGTTGTTAAAGCACATGGTGCAAGTGACGCGAAAGCTTTTGAAAGTGCAATGAATTTAGCTTTTGAAATGGTTGAAGTAAATGTAGTAGAAAAAATGAAAGTAGGTCTAGATGAAAGTGGAATTAGGTAAGTTTTTAGAAGTAATGGGCATTCCTTATAAAGATATTCATTTATTTAAAGAAGCTTTTACACATCCTTCTTATACAAATGAAAACAAAGGAAAAAATTACGAACGATTAGAATTTTTAGGTGATTCAGTTTTACAATATTATGTATCAAAGTTTATTTATGAAAAATATCCTGAAAAGCCAGAAGGAGAATTGACACTTTTACGTTCTAAACTAGTAAGAGAAGAATCACTTGCTCGTTTTTCTCGTGAATTAGGATTAGGTGCGCAAATTTTCTTAGGTGCAGGTGAAGAACATAATGGTGGTAGAGATCGTAATAGTGTTTTAGCTGATATTTTTGAAGCCTTTATTGGGGCAATAAGCGAAGATTGTGGTATCGAATATGTTTTAAAAATATTAGATATGACAATCTATAAACATGTTGAAGATGTCAACTATGATGATATCACAGATTTTAAAACAAAATTACAAGAATTGATTCAAGCGGATCAAAGAAAGACAGTCACATATTCATTACTTTCAACAACAGGTCCAGCGAATGCACCTGAATTTGAAGTGGCAGTCATGATGGATGATATGACCCTAGGAACTGGAAAAGGTTCTAGTAAAAAAAGAGCAGAACAAAAGGCTGCAAAGGATGCGTTGAAAAAATTAGCCAGATAGATAGCAAATGCTATCTATTTTTTTGCCTAAACATTTTTTATTTTAAAACATATTTTAAAATGAAGGAGGCAAAATATGTTTGATGAAGAATATGAAAGAGTCATTCATCCCCGTAGAGTAGGTGATATCTATCTCTATACAGTAAGACCGGGAGATAATGTTTATCGGATAGCAAGAAATTTTAATACTAAAATAGAATGGATCGCTTGTATGAATAAACTTGATCAACAAATGATGATTTACCCAGATCAACAATTATATATTCCTTTCATTCCTCAAGGACCAATGCCAATGGTACAATCAAGAGATTCTTATGAATTATATTTTTAATGGACTAGATTTTTCTTAAAAAAAAGCTTATTATATTCGTAAAAATAACAATGAAGGAGAATTTTATGAATAGACATGCAGGAAGTGAAAGAAATCTAACTCTTGTAATGGATTTATATGAGTTGACAATGGCATATAATTATTTTAAACAAGGAAATAAAGATCAACTTGTTTATTTTGATATGTTTTATAGAAAAAACCCAGATAATGGAGGGTTCGCGGTTTTTGCAGGATTACAACAATTAATTGAATGTATAAAGAATTTACATTTTAGTGAAGGAGATATTGAATATCTCCGTTCACTTCAAAAATTTGATGAAGATTTTTTAGATTATTTATCAGATTTTAAATTTACAGGTTCTATTTATGCAATGAAAGAAGGTACACCAGTCTTTCCTAATGAACCATTGATTACTGTAAAAGCTAAATTTATCGAAGCACAAATTATCGAAACGATGTTATTAGTAACAGTTAATCATCAATCTTTAATTGCTACTAAAGCACATCGTGTTGTTCAAGAAGCCAAAGGAAGACCTGTTATGGAATTTGGAGCAAGACGTGCTCAAGGATATGATAGTGCAACTTATGGAGCTCGTGCAGCTTATATTGGAGGGGTAGCAGGAACAGCTACAGTTTCAGCAGGTGAGATGTTTGATATTCCTGTAGTAGGAACAATGGCACATTCTTTTGTGCAATCATTTGATAGTGAATATGAAGCTTTTAAAGCTTATGCACTTACATATCCAGATGATTGTGTTTTATTGGTTGATACGTATGATACTTTAAAAAGTGGAGTACCTCATGCCATTGAAATAGCCAAAGAAGTTTTAGAACCAATGGGTAAAAAATTAAAAGGAATTCGTTTGGATAGTGGAGATATTTCATATTTATCAAAACGTGCAAGAGCAATGCTTGATGTTGCGGGTCTTACATATGTAAGTATTTCGGCTTCAAACTCCTTAGATGAATATTTGATTCGCTCTTTATTAAATCAAGGAGCGCAACTTGATTCATTTGGAGTTGGAGAAAATTTAATTGTATCAAAATCATCTCCAGTATTTGGAGGAGTTTATAAATTAGTAGCTATTGAAAAAAATGGACAAATTATTCCTAAAATTAAAATTTCAGAAAATACTGAAAAGATTACCAATCCAGGTTATAAACGTGTATATCGTTTGTTTGAAAATGAAACTGGAAAAGCAATGGCGGATTTAATTGCTTTTTATGATGAAGAAATTGATTGTACAAAAGATTTAACGATTTATCATCAATCTGATATTTGGAAATTTAAAACAATTGAAGCTAATACGTATACAGTAGAAGAATTACAAGTTCCTATATTTGAAGATGGAAAATTTGTTTATCAAGAATTGTCTGTAAAAGAAATTAGAGATTATTCAATGAAAGAAAAAGCACGCTTATGGGATGAAATATTTAGATTAGAGTTCCCACATAACTATTATGTAGATCTTACTAAGAGTTTATTAGATTTTAAAATTAAAATGTTAGAAGAAAAGAGAAAATAAAAGTGGCAAGATTTGATAGAAAAGTAGAAAGAACAAAGAAAAGTTTTGAATTTACACAAAAAGAGAAAATTGTTGAAACAAACAAAGATGTCTTTAAAAAGAATTTTACATTTAAATGGGTCCAATTAAATATTAAAACAGTATGTGTTTTTCTTGTTGATTTTTTACTTGTAACATTATTGATTATTCCATTTATGATGCAATATTTAAATGCAACTTTAGCGTTTGTTTTAGGGCATGGAATTATTACAAGTTTAGTGATTGTTTTTACAGGATTTTTAATTAATAAAGAAAAAATAAAAGCAGTTCCATTTATTTCTAGATTCTTATTTATGTTTATTCTATTAGGTGCATCTTCTGCACTTTCGATGGCAATTACATCATGGCTGAATTAGTTTGTTTAACTGCTTTAGGGGTTGTTTCATTATTTACAGGAATTGTATCATTAGGAAACAGTGATGCTTTTATGGGAATGTTTACCTTTATGATCTTACTTGTAAGTTATGCATTGATTATCCTTACTTTTAAAAAAAGAAGAATGCTTTTTAAAGCAAAAGAAGTTATTTATACAGGATATGAAATTTATTTGTATATATTATCATATGTTGTTTTAATGACTTCTTGTTTATTGATATATCTTCATGTTGTTCAAGTTGTTTCAATGACATCACCATTAATTATGATGACATGGCTTGTACCACTTGTTGCTTATTTAACGTATGAATCGGTATTGATTTTTGAAAAAGATGAATTAAATATAAATGGGAAGAAAGTATTATATAGAAGTATCAAAAAAGTTCAAATTATAGAAAATAAAAATAAGTATCATTTAATAATTAGAGCGAAAGGAAATGAATATCTATACAAGACAAATCAAAAAAATAGTCAACATGTTTTAGAATGTTTAAAAAAATATTGTCCGCGTATAGATAAAAATAGGGATTAAATATGATTATAACAGTTGTTGGTCTTGGTGTTGTTGGGGGAAGCTTTGTAAAAGCTTTAAAAGGTCAAGGACACGAAGTTTATGGTGTTGATGTAGATGAAGAAACACTTGCAAGAGCGAAAGCAGATGGATGTATAAAAGAAGGGTTTGTAGATGGTCGAGAAATTATCAAAAAATCGGATATGACGATTATCTGTTTATATCCATCATTAGTTTTAGATTATATAAAAAAACATGAATTTAAAAAGGGGAGTATCATTACGGATGCTGTAGGTGTTAAAACTCATTTTTTAAATGAAGCAATGGATCTTTTGAAAGGTAAAGATGTTGAATTTGTTTCAGGGCATCCTATGGCAGGAAGAGAAAATAAAGGCTATCTTTATGCAAGTAAAGAAGTTTTTCAAGGCGCTAATTATATTTTAATTCAACATGAAGAAAATAGTAAAAGTGCCATTGCTATGATGGAACAATTTGTTTCTAATTTAGGATTTCATTCCGTAAAAATCATGTCACCACAGGCTCATGATGAGATTATTTCATTTACCTCTCAATTGCCACATGTCATTGCTGTTTCATTGATTGATAGTGATAATCAAAAATATGATACAGGTAAATATATTGGAGATTCTTATCGTGATTTAACACGTATTGCTAATATTAATGAGGATTTATGGACTGAATTATTCTTTACTAATAAAAATAATCTTTTGAAAAGTATCCAAGGTTTTGAAGATCAATTGGATATTTTGAAAAAAGCTATTAAAGAAGAAGATGCAGATACTTTGAAAGCAATGTTTATTGAATCTTCTAAAAGAAGAAAAAATCTTGAGAAATAGCGTTAGGCTATTTCTTTTTTTGTATCGTGTTTAAAATATTAAACTTTTTGTTTAAAAAGGTATTGAACTTAACATAATTATTAGTATAATAGTCTTGTTTAATAAATAAAACAAAAAGTTTTTTTAAATAAACAGGAGGTTTTATGGATATTGGTGCAAAAATTAAAAGAATACGTTTATCAAATCAATTGACGTTAGAAGAACTTGCTAATCGTAGTGAATTGACAAAGGGTTTTTTATCACAGTTAGAAAGAGATTTAACGTCACCAAGTGTTGCCACATTAGAAAATATTTTAGAAGCATTAGGGACAAATTTAAAAGATTTTTTTTCAGAAGATGAAGATGAACAAATTGTTTTTAGTAAAGATGATTTTTTTGAAAATATACAAGATGATTATAAAATTTCTTATATTATTCCAAATGCTCAAAAAAATGAAATGGAACCTATTTTAATTGAACTTAAAAAAGGAAAGAAGTCAATGGAAATTGATCCACATGATGGTGAAGAATTTGGATATGTTATTCATGGAAAAATTACATTAATGAATGGTGATGAAGAATATGAGGTAAAAAAGGGAGAAACATTTTATTTAAAAGGAAATTTACCACATTACATAGTCAATAAACATGATACTCTAGCGAAAGTGATTTGGGTATCAACACCACCAATATTTTAAAAGGGGAGAAAAACGATGGAAGAAAAGGTACTCATTAAATTTAGAAACATTGTTAAAGAATTTGATGGAACAATTGTTTTAAAAGGAATTAACTTAGATATTTATGAAAATGAATTTGTTACACTGCTTGGACCAAGTGGCTGTGGAAAAACAACGTTACTTCGTATTTTAGGTGGCTTTTTAGAAGCAGATGAAGGGGTTGTTATCTTTGATGATGAAGATATAAAGGAATTACCACCCTATAAAAGAGAATTAAATACAGTCTTTCAAAAGTATGCGTTATTTCCACATATGAATGTTTACGATAACATTGCTTTTGGCTTAAAAATAAAAAAGATGTCAAAAGATGTTATTGATCAAAAAGTCATGAGAATGTTAAAACTTATTGGTTTAGAAGGTTTTGAAAATAAAAATGTAACAACATTGTCAGGTGGGCAACAACAACGTATTGCCATTGCTAGAGCTTTAGTAAATGAACCAAAAGTTTTATTATTAGATGAACCATTAGGTGCTTTAGATTTAAAACTTAGAAAAGAAATGCAATATGAATTAAAAAGAATTCAACAAGAAGTAGGAATTACTTTTATTTATGTAACACACGATCAAGAAGAAGCGTTAACAATGTCAGATAAGATTGTTATTATGAAAGGTGGAGAAATTCAACAAGTAGGGACTCCTCAAGAAATATACAATGAACCTGTTAATAAATATGTTGCAAATTTCATTGGTGAAAGTAATGTTATTTCAGGTGTAATGATTGAAGATTATAAAGTTAAATTTGATGATCAAATCTTTGATTGTGTTGATTTTGGTTTTAAACCAAATGAAAAAGTTGATGTTGTTTTAAGACCAGAAGATATTGATATAGTGCCTTTAGAACAAGGAAAAATTACAGGAGAAGTTTTAAGTGTTTTATTTAAAGGCGTTTGGAATGAAGCAATGGTAGAAACTGTTCCTGGGACAACTGTTAAAGTTAATATGAATGTCATTAAAAATCATGATGTAGAAAGTGAATATAGTGATGAGAGAATTTCAGCAAATGATTTTTATGTAGATATTGAAGAAGTTGCTTCTTTAGATGATAATGATTTGATTGCTAGAGCAGATGCACAAGCATGGAAAGAAAGTGATGATTCTTATATTTCAATTAGTAAAATTGAACATAATTTAAAAGAAGAATTAGGTGAGTACACTGTTACTTTCCAAACATCATCAGGATTATCTGTTTCTAGAAAAATTATTGTTGTTGATCAAAAATATGTAAAAAATGAAAAAGCAAATGAAGCAGTAAGTGCCTTTAACTTCTTTAAAACAGTTGATGAAATTAAAGAATCAGTGGCTTTAGATACAGATTTAAAAACATGGGCTAATGCTATTGGATGGAAATTATCAAATGAAGATGAAGCAGTGGATATTTATGTAGATTATGATTTTGATCCTGAAAACATAAAAGAAGGAATTTATCAAGTAACATTTTCAACAGAAGGTAGAGAACTAAAAGTACATACAACAGATTATGTAGAAGAAGGTCAAGAGGTCGGATTGACTTTTGAAGTAGAAGATATTCATGTTATGGAAAAGATGGGATTCTAGATGAAAAAATTTTCTCAACTAGCTTTACCTTATATTATTTGGAGTATTATTATTCTACTTTTGCCAGTATTACTTATTGCTTTTTATGCAGTAACTGATAGTGGAAATACTGTTGTTAATTTTAGTTTTACTTTACAAAATTTTGCTAAGTTTTTTACCGATCATGATTTCTTACTTATTTTATGGAGATCTCTTTCAATTGCATTTAAAACAACAATTATTTGTATTTTGTTAGGATATCCAATTGCTTATTTTATTTCTCAATGTAAAGATCGTACAAGAAATATTCTTGTATTATTAATTACACTTCCAATGTGGATCAATATGCTTGTAAGAACATACGCTTGGATTGGTATTTTATCTGATGGAGGTATTTTACAATCATTATTGAATTTATTAGGATTTAAATCAACACAACTTCTTTATACAGAAGGTGCTGTTTTACTTGGAATGGTTTATAACTTTATTCCTTTTATGATTTTACAAATCAATACATCTTTATCTAAAATGGATAAATCGTTATTGGAAGCAAGTTCTGATTTAGGCGCAAATCGCTATCAAACTTTTTGGAAAGTTACTTTTCCTCTTTCAATACCAGGAGTTATTAGTGGAATAGCACTTGTCTTTTTACCGGCAGTAAGTTCATTCTTCATTCCTAAATTATTGGGTGGAGGTCAATATTTCTTAATTGGTAATGTTATTGAAAATCAGTTTATTACTGTAGGAGAATGGAATTTTGGATCTGCTGTTTCTGTTATTATGGCTTTTGTAATGATGGCTATCATGTATTTAGTAAGATATGTTGAAAAACGTAATTCTGGTAATAGAAAGGAGAAAAAAGCATGAAAAAAGAAAAACGTTCATTTTTAAAGATATTAATGGGATTAATGCTTTTATTTTTCTATTTACCAATTGGCTTTATGATTGTGTTTTCATTTAATTCTAGTAAATCATTAACGCATTTTACAGGATTTTCAATGCAATGGTATACAAAAATGTTATCTGATGCATCAATGATGGAATCATTGTATATAACGATTTTAGTAGCTGTTATTGCAACAGTTATATCAACTGTGGTAGGAACGATTAGTGCGATAGGTTTATCAAAATCTAAAAAAGTCGTTCATGATTTGATTATGCAAATCAACGATTTTCCTTTGATGAATCCAGAAATCGTTACAGCGATTGGCTTAATGTTATTCTTTATTACCTTTAATATTGAAAAAGGTTTTGCAACATTATTATTGGCACATATCGCATTTTGCATTCCTTATGTTATATTATCTGTTATGCCTAAAATTCGCTCTCTAGATCCAAATTTAGCGGATGCTGCAATGGATTTAGGGTGTACACCTTGGATGGCTTTAATTAAAGTTATCGTACCACAAATCATGCCTGGTATTGTTTCAGGGGCTTTGATTGCTTTTACAATGTCTTTTGATGATTTTATTATTTCTTATTTTGTTACAGGAAAAGGAATTAAAAACTTGAGTATTATGGTTTATACAATGTCAAAACGTGTAAATCCTAGTATTAATGCTATTTCAACTTTAATTGTAATTTTTATTACGATTGTTTTAATTCTTGTCAATGTTGTTCCGGTGATTAGAGAAAAAAGAAAAGTTCAAACGACAGAACTTAAAGAAAAAAATAAAGCACCAAGAATTATTGCTGGAATTGTTGCAGCATGTGTATGTATGGGACTAGTTTTTGTTCAAAAAACAACTTCTTCGACTAAAAAATATGCAGGACAAACTTTACATGTCTATAATGCCGGGGAGTATACGGGTGAAAATTTGCTTTCTAATTTTGAAAAACAAACGGGATGCAAAGTAGTTATGGATTTATTCGATTCGAATGAACAAATGTATATTAAAGTAGCTAATGGTGAAGCTTATGATGTTTTAATTCCGAGTGATTATATGATTGAAAGATTAAAACAAGAAAAGCTTATTCAACCATTAGATCAAGATAAAATCACTTGCTTAGAAGATATTAATGATTCTGTTAAAAATTTATCTTATGATCCGAATAATGAATATTCTGTTCCTTATTTTTGGGGAAGTGTAGGAATCGTTTATGATAAAACAAAAGTAAGTGAAAAAGATTTAAAAGAACAAGGTTTTAATATTTTCTTGAATCAAAAATATAAAGGAGACATTTATTTATACGATTCGGAACGAGATTCATTTATGATGGCTTTAAAAGCACTTGGCTATTCTATGAATACTGATAATGAAAAAGAGCTTGCAGAAGCTTATAATTGGCTTTTAGAGTGTGTTAATACGATGTCACCAGAAATTGTAACGGATGAAATTATTGATAATATGGCTCAAGCTAGAAAAGCTTTAGGATTAATATATTCAGGGGATGCGACATATGTCATGTCAGAAAATGAAAATATTGGTTATTACATGCCAAATAAAGGGACAAATATATGGTGTGATGCTATGGTTATTCCACAAAGTTCAAAACATGTAGATTTAGCACATGAATTCATTAATTATGTTTCAAGTTATGAAGCAGCTTATGGTAATTCATCTTATGTAGGGTATACTTCACCAAACACGGAAGTTATGAACGATTTAGCGCAAAATGACTTTAAAGGAATTAATGCTTATAATCCAATTAGAACAAATAAATATGATGAAGTCTTTAACTATAATGCTGAAACAAGAAAGATAATGGCTAATTATTGGGCTAAAGTAAAAATCGCAGCCTCTAATGCTAAAAGTGAATAATAAAAGTTCTATGAGAGTTTTCTCATAGAATTTTTTTTAAAAAATAAAATCAAAAAAACGATGAATATACGTATAAAATTTTAAATCCATAAAAAATAGATTGTAAAAAATTATAAAAAACTATTGCAAAAAAATTTTTTATAGCATATAATAATGGGGCAGCGTGATAAGAGACGCGAAGCAAAATAAAGAAGTGGTTCCTTGGCCAAGTTGGTAAGGCAACAGACTGCAACTCTGTCATCATCGGTT
>OGCM01000526.1_pt1 | contig 58676 bp, 77 predicted proteins | sample 1570151 | NCBI WGS metagenome assembly OGCM01 (sample SAMEA4370582, study PRJEB24528) | human gut metagenome
CTATGACCCTCTGCTTGTAAGGCAGATGCTCTCCCAGCTGAGCTAAGATCCCATATACTTGCGAGTCGCTTGCGCAACTCGCTTTGCTATTATATAATGAATCACATAAAAAAGTCAACACTTATTTTTGTGTTTCTGCATTTTTTTTAGGATTGCTATTTTCATCCGCTATTCTTCCAACAGTCGATCCACCAGTTTTACGCAGTCTGTAGCATCTTTCGAGTATCCGTCCGCTCCGATCTCGTCTGCAAAACTTTCATTGATCGCCGCGCCACCAATAACGATCTTGCTGTCGCATCCCTTTTCTTTTGCTAATTCCACAACATCTTTCATGCGCATCATCGTTGTTGTCATAAGTGCTGACAGACCAATTACTTTTGCATGTTCTTTTAAAGCAGTCTCAACGATCAGCGAAGCCGGAACATCTTTTCCAAGGTCGATCACATTGTAGCCATAGTTTTTCAACATAAGAACAACCAGGTTTTTTCCGATATCGTGAATATCTCCTTCTACTGTTGCAACTACAATTGTCGCTTTTTGCTCTGCATCATTCCGTTCCAGCATTGGCTCTACATATTCAATTGCCATTTTCATCGTGTTAGCTGATGAAATCAACTGAGGCAGGAAATATTTCTGTTTGTCAAACAATACACCAACTTCATTAATAGCCGGAATCAAATGATGATTGATGATCTCATCCGGTTTTTCTCCGTCAGCAAGTGCCTTTTTCACCTCTTCTAAAATACCACCCTTATTTCCTTTTAAAACAGCCTCAAAAATTGCACTTCTGCCTTCCTGGGATTCAGGCTTTGTTTGAACATCCGCTGCCGCTTTTTTTACCGGGACAAGTACACGCTCCTGCCCTGCATACTTTTCAGCAAGCATGTTCATACGCTCAATATAACGGATATCACTCTCTTCTCTCGCAAGAAGCAGATCCGATGCAAATGCAGCATTCATCAACAATTCCTGCGACGGATTGGCGATTGCCATTGTAAGCCCATGTGCGATCGCCATCGTAAGGAATGCCGTATTCACATAACTCCGCTCCGGCAGACCAAAAGAAATATTGGAAAGTCCACAGGCCGTTGGAAGTTCAAGTTCATTTTTGCAATAAGAAAATGTTTCGTAGCACTCTACGGCAGCTCTTGGATTTGCTCCGATCGTTGCAACCAGTCCGTCTACAATAATATCCTCTTTGTTCATTCCAATCCCGATTGCTTTCTCCATGACAGTACGGATGATCGCGTGTTTTTCCTCTGAATCGTTCGGAAGCCCTGCATCAGACAATGGGAGCAAAATAAACATTGCTCCGTATTTTTCTGCAATCGGAAGAAGTTTATCCATTTTCTCTTTTTCCATGGAAATCGAATTGATCAGGGCACGTCCCGGATAAATACGGAGCGCCGCCTCAATAATATCTACATGGCTGGAATCAATGCACAGCGGACAATCAACCGTAGAAGTCACTTCGTAAATCGTGTTGATCATCATTTCTTTCTCATCAATTCCGTTCATTCCCATATTAACATCAAGAATCGCAGCACCGTTTTCTTCCTGGTCTAACGCCATCTGACGCACCATGTTAAGGCTGCCCTCCCGCAGTTCTGCCTGAAGTTTTTTCTTACCGGTCGGATTGATGCGCTCACCGATCACCATAAAATTACCATCCAATGTAATTTCCACCAGTTTACGTTCAGAAGTCAGAATTCTTCTTTTTTGTGTCAAAGGTTTATGCACCGGCATATCCTTCACTGCTTCTTTCAGTGCACGGATATGCTCCGGTGTCGTGCCACAGCAGCCTCCGATAATGGACGCACCGGCCTCCACCAGTTTTTTTCCACAGGAAGCAAACTCCTCTGGTCCCGTCTTGTAGACTGTCACACCATTCTCCAGCTCCGGCAGCCCTGCATTCGGCTTTGCAAGGATTGGGATTGTGGCATACTCTGCCATTTTTTCAACCGGTTCTATCATATCCTCCGGTCCTGTTGAACAGTTGATCCCAATCGCATCAGCTCCGAGACTCTGCAGTACGACTGTCGCCGTTGCCGGATCTGTTCCATAAAGGGTTCTTCCATCCGGGTTATATGTGAGTGATACCATGATTGGAAGATCACATACTTCCCTGATCGCAATGACTGCCGCCCTGCATTCCTGAAGACTCATCATGGTCTCTACCACAAAGAGATCAGCGCCTGCATCTGCAACTACCTCTGCCTGTTCCTTGTAGACATCCACAAGATCTTCAAACATCAGGTCGCCGATCGGATATAACTGTTGTCCGGTCATCGTCATATCCGCTGCCACCAGCGCTTTTCCCTGCGCCGCTTTTTGGGACAGGGCGATCAGTTCCCGGTTCATTTCTTCTAATCTGTCTGCAAGTCCATACTCTTCCAGTTTTATACGGTTTGCAGTAAATGTTGGTGCATACAAAATATCAGTTCCGGCCGCCACATAATCTTCCTGTAACTTTATCATAATATCAGGATTTTCAAGAATCCACTGTTCCGGGCACACGCCAACCGGCATGCCTGCCTTCTGCAAATTCGTTCCTGTCGCTCCATCCAGAATAACCGGTCCGTTTTCCACCAGTTTTTTAAATTCTGCTTTTGTCATTGTCTTTTGTCATTCCTTCCGCGGATTTGTTCCTTTTGATTATGCCATTTCCATAAATGCGGCGCAAGTATTTTTAAATTCCTATTTATAGCAATTCTTTGAGGATTTTATTGACCATTCCAGGATTTGCCTTTCCTTTCATCGCCTTCATTGTCTGTCCAACCAGAAATCCGATTGCTTTTTCTTTTCCATTACGGTAATCTTCTACTGACTGTGGATTGTCTCTGATGACCTGTTCCACGACTGTCTGCAGCTCGCCGGCATCATTGACGGTCTTTAATCCTTTTTCCTCAACGTATTTGTCAGGATCAATATCATGCTTGAAAACTTCCTCAAACACTTCCTTTGCAACTGTGCTGTTGATCGCACCGGAATCTGCCAGATCAATGACTTTTGCAAGATTTACCGGGGAGAATTGAATGTCCTCCGGGTCCATCTCATTTTCTTTTAACAGGCGGATGATCTCACCCATGATCCAGTTGGAAACTTTCTTTGGTTTCTTACATATCTCTGTCGTCGCCTCAAAAAGATCGGCAAATTTTTTATGTCCGGTGATAATTTCCGCATCATAATCCGGCAGACCGAATTCTTTTTTATAACGTTCTAATTTTTCCGTGCGGAGTTCCGGCTGTCTTGCTTTAATTTCCGCGATCCACTCGTCGCTTATGACAATTGGAACAAGATCCGGTTCCGGGAAGTAACGGTAATCCTGTGCATCCTCCTTGGAACGCATTGCATAGGAGTACTCTTTGTTATCATCCCATCTTCTGGTCTCCTGAATGACCTTTTTTCCTTCCTCGATCAGCTCGATCTGACGGGTGCGCTCGCCCTCAATGGCTCTTGCGATCGCCTTGAAAGAGTTCAGGTTCTTCATCTCGGTACGTGTTCCAAATTCCGGTGCCCCCATCTCACGGACGGAAAGGTTAACATCGGCACGCATGGAACCTTCATTTAATTTACAGTCAGACGCACCAAGATACTGGATGATCAGCCTTAATTTTTCCAGATAGGCAATGACCTCCTCTGCGGAACGCATATCCGGCTCTGACACGATCTCGATCAACGGTACGCCGGAACGGTTGTAATCGACGATCGAACAGTCCTCCCACTCATCATGCACCAGCTTTCCGGCATCCTCCTCCATATGGATTTCATGGATACCAACCGTTTTCTTACCTGCTACGGTTTCGATCTCCACCCCGCCGTTCCTGCAGATTGGCAGATATAACTGGGAAATCTGGTAATTCTGCGGATTATCCGGATAAAAATAGTTTTTACGGTCAAACTTGCAATACTGTGTAATGCTGCAGTTAGTGGCAAGACCAACTGCAATCGCATACTCTACCACCTGTTTATTTAAAACAGGAAGAGAACCCGGCATACCGGTGCATACCGGGCAGGTATGGCTGTTTGGCGCCCCTCCGAATGCGGTTGAGCAGCCACAGAAAATTTTTGTTTTACTTGCTAATTCAACATGGACTTCCAGTCCAATCACAGTTTCATATACTTTACTCATGACGCTTCCTCCAAACTTATGCTAACGGACTGTGTTCATATTCCCTGGTCTGCTCAAATGCATACGCAGCGCGGATAATGTTTTTCTCTTTGAAGCAGTCGCCGATCAGTTGTAAGCCGATTGGAAGTCCGTTGGAATCTTTTCCACAAGGAAGTGAAATTCCCGGAAGTCCTGCAAGGTTTACAGAGATGGTATAAATATCTCCGAGATACATTTTAATCGGATCACTTAAGGATTCCCCTAACTTCGGAGCCGTTGTCGGGGCTGCCGGTCCTAAGATCACATCGTATTTTGCAAATGCTTCATCAAATGCTTTTTTGATCAATGCCTTTGTGCGAAGTGCTTTCAGATAATAAGCATCATAATATCCACTGCTTAATACGAAGGAACCCAGCATGATCCTTCTTTTTACTTCCGAACCAAATCCTTCCGAACGTGTCTTTTTGTACATATTATGAAGTCCTTCGTATTCCTTTGCGCGATAACCATATTTTACTCCGTCAAAACGTGCAAGGTTTGAGCTTGCCTCGGCACAGGCGATGACATAGTATGCAGGAATTGCATATTCCACAAGACTCAGATCAAATTCCTCTACGATCGCACCTTTTTCTTCTAAAACCTTTGCTGCATTTAATACGGCCTCTTTTACTTCCGGATCAAGTCCCTCTCCAAAATAATCTCTTGGGATTCCGATTTTTAATCCTTTCACATCATCTACCAGAGCATCCGTGAATTTTAAGTCATCTCTTGCAATGGATGTGGAGTCCTTCTTATCATAAGAAGCAATTGCTTCTAAGATTGTTGCACAGTCTGTCACATCTTTTGCAATCGGTCCGATCTGATCCAGTGAGGAGCCATAAGCGATCAGTCCATAACGGGAAACGGTTCCATAAGTTGGTTTGATTCCGGTCACACCACAGAATGAACTTGGCTGACGGATGGAACCGCCGGTGTCAGAACCTAACGCATAGGAGCATTCTTCTGCTGCAACCGCTGCACAGGAACCACCGGAAGAGCCACCCGGGACATGAGCTTCATTCCATGGATTCTTAGTTGCCCCGTAAGCGGACGTCTCTGTGGTACTTCCCATCGCAAACTCATCCATATTTGTTTTTCCAATGATCACCGCACCTGCTTTTTCAAGATTTTCTACCGCTTCTGCAGTGTACATTGGTTTAAAATTATATAATATCTTTGAGGAACAGGTCGTCAGCAGATCTTTCGTGCACATATTGTCCTTGATGGCGACCGGCACTCCGGCAAGCGGACCTGTAAGCGTTCCATCATCAATCATTTTCTGTACTTCCTCTGCACGTTTTAATGCGCCTTCACGATCCACTGTCACAAAACTGTTCACTTTTTTCTCTTTTGCTTCAATTGCATCTAAAGCTGCTGTAACAGCCTCTGTAACCGTAACTTCTTTTGCTTTTATTTTTTTGCCTAATTCCACAGCAGTCAAACTCATTAAACTCATTTCTATCACCCTTTCTTCCTTATTTTATGCTCACATCCAACACATCTGAATTGCTAACCAATCGTCTTTGGCACCTTGAATCCACTGTCTTTCATGGAAGGCGCATTAGAAAGGGTTGCTTCGCTTCCGTCTCCATTCGTGACAACGTCTTCACGAAATACGTTTGTCACCGGGAAAACATGAGACATCGGCTCAACTCCTGTGGTATCTAACTCATTTAATTTATCAATATAGTCAAGCATGGCGCCCATATCTTTTTTTGCCTGCTCTTTTTCTTCTTCATTCAATTCCAGTTTTGCAAGAATTCCTACATATTCAATGGTTTCATCCGAAATAATATTTGCCATTTTTCTTATCCTCTCTGCTTTCTTTCCGGCTATGGCTCTAATCTGCTCATATCACGCGGGAACAATGTTGTCTCTCTGACATTGTCTTCACCGATCAGTTTCATCGTCAGACGCTCCAGACCGATTCCTAGACCTCCGTGTGGCGGCATTCCGTGTTTGAATGTGTCCATGTACTGCTCCATGCCCTCGGTTGTCATGCCGCGTTTTTCGATTTTTTCCAGCAGCATGTTGTAATCGTGGATACGCTGTCCACCGGTCGTGATCTCCAGACCGTGATACAATAGATCAAAACTTAATGTAAACGTCGGATCTGCCGGATCGTCCATTGCGTAGAATGGTCTTTTCTTGGAAGGATAATGTGTGACAAACACGAAATCTGCATCACATTCCTCTTTAAAATACTGTCCGATCAAAGCCTCCTCTTCCGGTTCAAGATCATATGGGTTACGAATTTTTCTGCCGTATTTTTCAGCTACTTTTCTTTTTGCCTCGTCGAATCTGACGGTCGGGATTTTATCCACATTCGGCAGTGTCACACCAAGGATTTTCAACTCTTTTTCGTAGTCCTTTTTCAAAAGGTCAACCATATACTGTAAAAATCCGGTCTCCATTGCCATGATATCTTCGAATCCATCAATGTATCCCATCTCAAAATCAAGACTGGTATACTCATTCAAATGACGTTTTGTATTGTGTTTTTCTGCACGGAACACCGGGGCTGTCTCAAATACACGGTCAAATACGCCAACCATCATCTGTTTATAAAACTGTGGGCTCTGCGCTAAAACAGCCGGTCTGTGGAAATAGTCCATACGGAACATATTTGCACCACCCTCAGCGCCTTTTGCTCCGATCTTTGGCGTGTGGATCTCGGTAAATCCCTGCTCATAAAGAAAATCACGGAATCCTCTGACGACACCTTCCTGAATCTTAAATTTTGCACGCTCTCTTATATTTCGAAGCGCAATGGAACGGTTGTTTAAGTTTGCTTCCAGAGAAGTGTTTAATTTCCACTTGGAAATTGCTAATGGCATCGGTGCAGCCGGCTCAGATAATACCCGGATGCTGTCTAACCGGATTTCAAAACCATTCGGTGCCCTGTCCTCACTTTTCACTGCACCTTCCACTTCCACGGTGGCTGCTTCTTTCAGGTCTTTTAAGTCAAACTTTGTTTTTCCCTCTTCAAATACACATTGAAGAAGTCCTTCCCTTTTTCGTAAAATGACAAATGCAACCTCTCCCATATCCCTTATGGTATGGACTGCACCGTTCACTTTTACGGTCTTTCCTTCGAAATCTCCTGCTAAGATCTCACTGATCTCTACTGTGTCTTTTTTGTTTACTCCTGTCATGAATTCCATACGTTTGTACGCTCCTTTTCTTTCCTTATTTTGGGAATTACTCGGTGCGGGACGGAATAATCATTATAATAAATGAAACTAAAAAAGCCCTGAAAGAACAACTTCGTTCTTTCAGGGCGAGATATACGATTATCCCGCGGTACCACCCGCATTGAAAAATGATAACATTAAATTCATTTTCCCACTCAATGTGCGTAACGTGCACTGACGTACTGACCTACTTACATACCGGTCATCACAATGATCCAAATAGCTTCGGCTGTAATACCCGGTTATGGTTCAACCAGTCTGCTCCAGAGTGTTCCCTGTATCTCCTCTTTCAAACAGCGCTCTCAGTCGGTGACGCTGTATTCCTGTCGACGCCTGAAGATCAGAGTCTCTATCAACGCTTTACTGTGTTAATGTTGTAATATTTATATCACTTCAAAAACAGAAATGCAAGAAAAAATTTGATTTTTATTATAACAAATTTTAATAATTGTTATTCTTTTTGGTTAAAAAACATCAATCCCAACGATTTATCATGCCAGAAACCCGTCGGATCACCATCACTGCAAGAAGTCCGATCACCGTTCCGGAAGCAATCCCTGTGATAGCAAGAACCGGGAGATAATAAATTAAAGTTGCCGTATCAAGTACCCACATTGCGACAAATATCTGACCTGCATTGTGCGAAATGCCGCCGAGAACGCTCACTCCGGCAGCCGAAAAAAGCTTTGATCTCTTTGCCAGATACATCACTGCAAAACTCAAAAGTCCCCCGGCAAAACTGTAAAGCATCGCTGCCATGGAACTAAATGTAAGCCCTGTGAGCAGGATACGCACCATGGAAAGTGCAAATGCTTCCTTTGTTCCAAGTGTGTACAGTGCGACCATCACCACAAGATTTGCAAGTCCAAGCTTTGCCCCTGGAATCCCCAGATTTATCGGGATCAGCGTTTCAATATAGGAAAGCACAAATGCAAGTGCCACAAGCATTCCGAGAAGTGCTGTTTTTTTTGCCATCATTGTTCCTTTCTTTTCTCTAATGTTGCAGAACATCGATTCCGGAGTCTTCTCCGTTCTCGATCGTGATAACTACCTTATCCGGCAGACAGACGATCGTCTCCTTGTTCCTGCTGATCCGGCTGTGATGCACACAGATCTGATCCGGACAGGACGCTTCCGGCATGCTCACATAGCCATCCTGAATCGCAAACCGGTTATAGGAGCCATCCTCAAAGCGGATGGTTTCTGTATGATCTTCCGAGAGTAGATATCTCCCATATTCCACACCGTCCACCGTCACAACGGCAACTGCATTTTGGGTCGATACCTTCTGGTAATACTGTATTGCAACGTATATACCGGCCGCCGCCACAAGTAACACAGCGATCAGGAGCCAGTCATTTTTCCGGATGTGTAACGCTTTCCCATCCTGCGCCCCTGCTTCTTTTTGAGATGGTTCTTTCATTTGAAATATTTTTTTCATCTGGAACTCTCTTTCCTCTTTGTTTTCTTTTTATCAGCAGCACTTGTTTCTTTGCCGGATCAAAAATACTTTATCATCACCTGGTGTATTCTTCAAATCCATCCGAATACTGAATGCTTCCTTCTTCTAAAATCCACATTGCCTCCACACCGTCAAGCTGATTTACAAATTCCATTCCTTCCGCAAGCGGCATATTAAAAACCGCAGTGGAATACGCATCTGCCATTCCAGAATCATTTGTGATAATGGTAACGGATGAAAAATTATCTGCCGGCATCAGGGTATCCTGATCGATAATGTGACAGTATCTTTTTCCATCGACTGTATAATAGCGTTGATAATTTCCACTCGTTACCACGCTTAAATCCTGAACTTCCACTTTTTTTATATATGCCTGATCACTCTCCACATCAGGATTCTGAATTCCGACCGCCCAGGCGCTTCCATCCGGGTGTCCGCCAATAGCGCACACATTTCCCCCGACCGAAAAAAGCATGTACTGGATTCCCAGTTCATTTTTTGCATACTCTGCAACCTTTTGAACCGCATAACCTTTTCCAATACTTCCAACATCTAACAACATATCCGGGTCTGTCAGATAAACCGTAGACGCTTCCTCATCAATGACAATATCATGGATATCTGTATGTTCTGCTGCTTTCTCTAATTCGTCCATCGGCGGCAGCTCTGCAGAATCCGGATCTTCACTTCCTGCTTCCCTATAATCATGCCAGATAGACAGCACACTTCCCATTGCGATATTCATGTTTCCATCTGTTTTTTCATCCATCGTAATGCCGAGTTTCAACAGCTCGATGATTTCCTCATCCACCTTTACCGGCTGGATTCCCGCATTATCATTGATGGTCTTGATGTTATTCATCCCCTCATAGTCGTGATAAATATCATACAGATCATTATAGTATTGAAACTTGTCTTTGATCAATGACATCTGTTCCGAAAATTGCTCTTTTGATGACGCATAACCAATAATCTGTGTCTGTGTGTCAAACACATCAAAAAAAGATGCCTCATATTTTTCCAGATCTTTCCCTGTGCTATGTCTGTAGGCAATCACGCCAATCAATGCAAGCAATATCAAAACTGCCGCAATCTGTCTCTTTTTTTCCATTCATTCTTCCTCTCGTATAAAAGAAAAAGAGGGGTTATACGCCCCTCCTGCCGTCATCCTTATTTTTTCTCATAAATGCCGAATTCATTCTGGATCAAAATATCGCCAACCTCTAATTCCAATGGCAGCTTATACTTCTGAACTTCTATGGAACCATTCTGTGTGGTCAACATCACACTTGTCTCCTTAAATGATTCAACTGTATATTCTTCTACTTCTTTTTTTCTTTTAAACATAAATTGACGCCCGTTTTCCTATTCCCAAACTCTAAAAACCAAAGAAGATTATATCAAGCCTCTGTCATTCATGCAAGATATTTTTTCGTTGTTTTTCTTCCAGATAATGGCAGCGTATTTGTAGTTTTTATTTTAATTTGCGCAATATTTTTATGATCTTCACCTCAAAGACTACCGCAACTACAAGAATCAGCCCCATAACAATCAGACTATATGCTGCATCGACCCGATATCCTAACGCATCGCAGATGCTGGTAAAAAGAAGAGACAACACAAATACCAGTTTGATCAGTTCCACCATGCGGATCGTATATTTGCGTATCGCTCCGGTACAGACCTCGCGCGGCAGTCCGTTAACGCGCTCCGGGTAAATAGCCAGCACAGTAAGCCCCATATAGACAAGAATCAGGATCAGCACATTCATGACAATACGCACTGCCCCTGCGCCGTAGACAATCCCATAATAAACCTGTAATCCCATATAAAATAATGCTGCTATCGCCGAAATAATCTCGAAAACGAGTGTCTCTGTTGACAAATGATTTTTCTTCATTCTATATCATTTCCTTTTCTGGTATTGCTATTTACAATCTTCCCTGAATCCATAACATAGTTAGAATACAATATTTTTTTCTTTTCTAAAAGTAATTTTAGAATAATTTTAGAATTATGTGTTTTCTTTTCTTGAAAATCAGTTTCGCTGTGCTATAATTATTTAGGTTATGATTACGAATCAACACTAAAGGAGAACTTATATATATGGAAAAATTTATTATTCCAAAAGATTATCATTCAGAATTAAACCTGCATGATACACAGATTGCAATTAAAACAGTCAAAGATTTCTTTCAGAATCTTCTTTCCCAGAGACTGAATCTCTCCCGTGTATCAGCACCTTTATTTGTCGATCCTGATTCCGGATTAAACGATAACTTAAACGGTGTGGAACGCCCTGTTACATTTGATATCAAAGAACAGAACGGAAGGGAAGCTGAAGTTGTCCAGTCCCTTGCAAAATGGAAAAGATATGCTTTGAAAAAATATGGTTTTTCTTACGGCGAAGGACTTTACACAGATATGAATGCCATCCGCCGCGATGAAATCACCGACAATATCCACTCTATCTTTGTTGACCAGTGGGATTGGGAAAAAATCATCAAAAAAGATGAGCGTACCATTGCAACTTTGATGGATACCGTAAAGGTTGTATACAAATGCCTTCGTAAAACAGAAAAATATATGGCAATCCAGTATGATTATATTGAAGAAATCCTGCCACATGATATTTTCTTTGTCACAACTCAGGAATTAGCTGACATGTTCCCGGACAACACTCCAAAGGAACGTGAGTATTACATTGCAAAAGCAAAAGGTGCTGTCTGCATTATGAAGATTGGTGATGTTCTGGAAAATGGTGAACGCCATGACGGACGTGCTCCTGACTATGATGACTGGAGTTTAAATGCTGATATCGTTGTTTACTATCCGGTTCTTGATATCGCATTAGAGTTATCTTCCATGGGTATCCGTGTTGACAAAAAAGCGCTGCTTTCCCAGTTAAAGAAGGCTGGCTGTGAAGAAAGAAAAGATCTTCCTTTCCAGAAAGCAATCATCAACGAAGAACTTCCATACACCATCGGCGGCGGCATCGGACAGTCCCGTATCTGCATGTTCTTCCTGCGCAAAGCACACATTGGAGAAGTACAGTCCTCTCTGTGGCCAGAAGATATGATCGCACAGTGCGAGGAAAATGGAATCCAGCTTCTGTAAATTTTAAAAAATTGCTATTGATATAAAAATCAGCACTCATTCCCAAAAAATGTGAAGCGGGTGCTGATTTTTATTTTATATAATCCATATCCAATGCCTCACTCTACGATAAACTGATCATCCACTTACGCCTCTTAAAGATAATTAACGATACAACCAGTCTGAATATTTCTTCCGTGGTAAGCAGTGTATACACACCCACAATTCCCCACTTAAATACATACGCTGCAAGCAGACACAATCAGCAGTATCTTCCATGCTCTTTTACGCTGCCATCTACACGGTACAGTCCTGTATATACTCCTGCCAGAAGAATGAGCAATGCCGATACGGCTACCGCTCCGGCTAAGCCTGCATACATAATCTTTTTTGACTCTGTATAAGCCTCATCATATTCTTTCCTGCCCAGCCTCTTGCCGGCCATCACACCGGCTGCTGCCGACAATCCACTAAGTGCTCCTACGATAAGCCCTGACAGTAATTTTGCTGAAACGCAATGACCATACCGGCTTATCTCCATCTTTTCTGATACATAAGGCAAATCCAACTGCAATAAATACAAGGTTAAACAACTGCGAAATCAGTGTCGCGATCGCAGCTCCTTTTATTCCCATACATGGGAATCCGAATTTTCCAAATATCAGCAGATAATTAAGACCTGTGTTTACAGCGACTGCCCCAAAGCTCGCCAAAAATGGTATTGTGGCATGCTCCCTGCAGCGCAGCCATGAGGAGAAATTATTGCTGACCGCCATTGGAATATAGGAAAACGCTACTATTCTGAAATAGACCGCACCGGTATTTACAATACTCACATCCCTTGTGTACAGCCCAACTATCCCATTGATAACTCCTAGAATATTGTACCATAGATTTTTTTTTCGGAAATTACTTTCCTGTAAAAATGGGCAGAAGAAAACCTCCAAATCTTTGGGGGACTTGGAGGCTTGATTCCGGCCATTTTATTATTTATATATCTGTTTTTATCCTTGCAGCATACATCAATTTATCGTAATCACTCCTGTCAATAATTTTGACTTGAATATCACTATTCACAATATCATAGTATACTAAGCCGCATGAATAACCAAAATATAAAAAATCATATTTGTCATTATATTCATTTAAAACCTGATCAAAGCATTCCTTTAGCAACTCTATTTTTATAGGTATTGGCGGCTCATCATAGAAAATAAATAAACCTAAGGTTTTAAAACCACGACTTCTATAGAGCGAAAGTTTCTCCATTTTTTTACGAATAGCATTTTGAAAGGTTACTATTTCACTTTCACTATTTTTAACAGGATACGATAATCCAAACTTTTCTACCCTTCCTCCATTATTTTCGATTATTTGTCTTCTTCTCTCTTTCTTACTATTATCATTCTCTAAACGATATTTGACAAATTCACTTTTTATTTGTGCCTCTTCAATAGTAACTGCTTCCGTAACTTCTATACCAACCACCCGTTCTTTATCACATAAATCCGGAGAATCATATACATTGAACTTCTTGTAAAAATCTCCATAACAATACTGTAATATTTCCAATGCAAGAAACTCAACATATTTTTTTCTGAAACGTGATGTCAAAGGTTTTTCAAATAAAAGTAATCTCTCTATATAATCTCCATCATACACTTACAACATCCCCTTCTATTCAAATTTTCATTCTTCAATAATCTCACACTCCTATTTCGGTAATACTAATGGCGAATTTTTCAACAATCCTGCAACAACAGAGTTGTATTTGGCTGTTCCATAATCCTCAACGATGCTTGTTATTCTAGCCCCAGCATCCTTGGAAGAAGCGCCACACAGAAAGACTCTCTCATCCGCCGTTCCATAATCCAACACGATAAACCGATCATGGAATATGCCACCAGTCTTCTTCATTGACAGTTTTACAGTTGGATATTCCTTACAGAAATCCGTATATTCTATGTTGTGAAGTTTATTGTTTCCAACATTGTCACTGAATAAAATAATATTTACTCCTGTCGGAGAATTTTTAAGATGTACCAGCGTTCTTAAACCAATGTAATTATCAACCACATATATTGATGACTTTGCCTGCCTGTAAATAGACTCGTAAACCTCATCCGCACTACTAAATTTTGCATTAAACATAATCCACTTTTCATCATCATCTGAAATAAAACTATTCATCATATCCGCAAGTTCAGATTTCGTCACTACATCCTTCAAGCCTTCTGCGACATCAGAAATCTGTTTTTCAAGAGATATCATATCAGAATTGATTTTACTAATTTCAATTCTGTTGTTAGCAGTCTCCATGCTTAACTGAAGTAATTCTCTCTGTCCGATTAAATCACGATTTTCTAATATGTAATCTTTCATTCTTTTGAAGGTTCTTATTAATGCCTTACTCTGTTTAACAGCCAAGGATCCTTTTAAAACAGTCATCAGCATATATAGTCCTTGCTCTGTAAATACATGAGGATTATATCTACTCTTACTGTTAAGATTTGCGGTCAAAAAATTTGACCGCAAATCTTCTACCTCATCATCCGTTAATTCGAACATAAAATCTTCATCAAATTTCTCAATATTATTTTTTACCTGTTGGTTGAATGCTTTTGTGGTATAACCATATATTTCAGAAAGATCTGAGTCTAAGATTACTCTTTGACCTCTGATTTCATAAATTCTTTCTTTCATATACTCTTCTGTAATTTCAATTACTGCAATCTCTTCTTTCTTCTCTTCTGCCATAAGATTTCCTTCCTTGTCTTGCGGTCACAATTTGTGACCACAAAATCCATACAACCACTTTATGCAATGAAAATGATCTACTCATCAACTTCCACTTTCCTCATCTTGTCATAATACGCTTTATACCTGTAAATCGTTCTCTCACTGACATTATTCCTTCTTGCAATCTCTATCATAGTCATACCGTTCTCATAGCAATCAACAAAATCATTGTAGATTGCCATCCATTTTGCATTATGCTTCTGCCTTCCGCTTAATTTACGATTTTTATAATATTCCAATTCTTCACGTAACTCGGCGTTTTCATTTTCTAATTCTTCAATTCTTTTTAATGCTTCCGCAAGTGTTATAACCTTCTCCACTTCTTTATTCCTCCGTTCATGTCATTTTCGTTTTGTCTATATTATATATTGCTAATCAGCATTAGTCAATTTGATTTTGTCATGCAGAAACACTTTTCATATTCATCATGCAAATAAAATACCGCTGATATCTTTTGCAAGCTATGTCTTTCCATAGACTCTCTGCCTGAATATTCCTAATCCACTCGTTTAGATTCCATTTTTGTTTTAAAGCCGATCCATATTTTAGAATCAGGGATGTTATTACATCTGCACATCTCTCAAAAGCTGCATTCTCTTTTGCATCTTCATAATACTTCTTTCTCATTGCTGCTCCCCTTTCCGAATATAATTTGTTTTGGCAACCAATTTGAATTATCTGTTTTGAGCAAATCATAAACATAAATCTTATTCGGTCTTCCCAAGCCCTGGTGTCTTCGGTAAATCAAACCATGCTCCTCCAACTCCTTCAACATTTTGTTAACCTTCTTATTCCCCAGATTCATCAGATTCATAATTTCTTCGATTGTGAAAATGATATAGGTAATTCCATATTCATCACGCCATGCATCCCCATTGGAGTCTGACAAGCACTTGCGATCCAGCAGTATTCCATATAATACTTTTGCTGCATTCGTCATATCTCTGAACGTATCTTCCTTAAAAAACCGCTTAGGTATCCTGTAAAACTTATAATCAAAAGTTACATTTTCCATTGTCTTATCCTCTCTTTCATTCCTAATTTCGCTACTTGGCAAGCAGTGCATTTGTGCACACAAAATGCATTTTTAGCTTGTTGGGGAAATGCCCCAATCCCCTAAAACCATGAAAATAAATTTTCACGGAGCTACGCCTATCGGCTTTGTCATGCTGATGTATTTCCAACATTTCATAAATTCTTCACTCCTTCCCTTCCTGATTTATGAAATTATTTTCTCAGATTTTCTATGCCGATTCGGTATATCCAAGATGCTGGAAAAATTTTGTTTTTATCAGTTTTTCCAACATTCGGGACAAGACAGGAAAAGAATTTTTCTTTATCTCATGGCAATATCATGGTAACCTATCTGTATCTTTAAAAACGAGGAAGATACTATGCATACTAAACTTACCATACCAGAAAGACTGAAAGATTTAAGAGTCTCAGAAAAAAGAATGTCGTTGCAGGAGTTATCCGATGCTACCGGTATCCCCAGCTCCACGCTTGGCAATTATGAAAAATATGAAAATATATATATGTCACTCAGCAATCTTATAACGCTTGCTAATTTTTACAACGTAAGCACCGATTACCTTCTTTGCCGGACAGAATTACGGCAACATAAAAATCAGTCAGTATCTGATCTGCACCTGAATGACGATTCCATACAAATACTGACTGATAAAAAATATAATCCTCGATTATTATCTGAATTACTCACACATGAAAATTTCAAAAAATTCATGACTGACCTGGAAATCTATATTGATGGATTTAACGATAAGGGAATTCAGATAGCGAATGCTTTTCTTGATGTGATGAGATGTAAATTAACAGAGCTTGGTGCCGATTCTACTGATGCATTTGCAAGCGTATTTGATAATTCACACATTGAAGCAGAACAGTATTACATGAATATTCTGTCATCAGACTTGAAACCGATTGTCTCTGACCTAAGAAGCGCACATATGAAAGATGCAATACCACCAGCGACATTGACTATCAAAGCATGGTCAAAAATATCATTGATGACTTTACATCTCAAATACCTACTACCGCAGATGACGATACAGAGTCATCAAATGATGCTTATATAAACGGTCTTTTACTTCTTTTCTGCAAAAATCTGGAGATGAAAGTCACTCAGCTTTCTGTGGAAGAAAAGCAAACACTAAAAGAAATATTTTCCCGGTCTAAGCCGGCAAAAGAACATCGGAAGCTGAGGCGGAGGAATCCGAAATTATAAAATTCAATGATCCACACAATTCAATTACTCTACTTCAAACCGTGAACATTCCATAGCGAATATCCTTCACCATCTGCGTCGTGTGCAGAAAGCCTGTCTAGAGCTTTGTGAGCCATCCCCTTCCTTTGTGAGACTTTAGTACTAACACACATCGCACAGAAAAAGAGACTCAGATTCATTAAGAAATTAATTTGCATCATAATAAAATTGACTTGTATTTTTTAAGTAATCTTCAATTAAAGAACATGCTTTGCTATACTCTATCTTAAAGAACTCACGGTCTGCTCTTATCCGATATTGAGCTAATAAATCATGTACCTCCTTTTCAACCATCTGACAATTTTTCACTTTAAATACTCTCCTTGCAGATAAAGGATATAGAACCCCTGTTGCCGAGTTAATCTCATTAACCCTTTTTTGTACATTACGAGTAGTCATTCCTATTTTTAAGATATCTGGTTCTTCTCGTCTAGATAAAATATAAAGATAATTTTTATCTTTCTCATCACTATATTTATAATTTAAATAATTGTCACAGTACATAATAAAATGGCTTTGTTTTAACTGCTCAAGACTTTCCCTCCCTAGCAAGTCATCTTTCTTCAAAATGGCATTACGCAATATCTTTAATGAATTCACTATAGCTTTAATATCTTGATACAGAGGATAATCAAAATACATATTGACAGTAAACCAATCCCATTGATCCTGTTTAATAATTCTATTAAACATCCCTTTTACCCAACTAATTTCATCAGGTAGTATTCTTAAATTAATACTTCCCGTCCCAATTATAAAGTCTTTAACAATAATAATCGCCTTCTTATTCTGTTCCGCTATTGATGATTTTAGAGGCGCCATTCCAAATCCCCATTTTACAGTTTTATCCATCTAAACTCTCCCATATATAGTAATCTTCGTTTTCGCATGTCCGGACAGACGGTTTCCTGTCTGCCGGATTTGCGGTGTTACCGCACGAGAATATTCAGCAGACACCCAATGGGGTGCCTACATGAACATTAATCATCTAGCTGAACTGGATATCCAGAACGAAGCTGATAGCATAGCCGGCTATCTGACGACAAAAATTGATTTTGCGAAAAAATCTTGACGCTATCCAGTCCACCGCCCTTTTCTTTATATTCAAAGATACCACAAAGCAACTGAGCCACTATACTTTTCTAGTCATACAATTATTTCAAAAAAGCCGAAGGATTTTCGTTGATGTACCCCCCGGCTATGTAAGTATTATTTCGAATCTTCTTTTATGCTTGATTTGTATGACCGCATGTTTTCATTTTCTTGCAATCCAGCTAAATTCATTTGTATTTCACTTCTTATAATTTCTCGTAACATATCGTCTTGAGCTTCTACAGTACTAAATTTACCAAGTAAATTGACGCCTGACAAGAAACGTTCATCTTCATGCAAAGCTTTATGATAATGATTAAGCTGCGACAATGAATTTCGATATACAACTAATGCTGTTCCCGCAATCAACTCCGTTATAACGCCTCCAATAGCTGGAATAATTGACATTTCAAAGCTCAACCTAAACACAACGGGCAACATAACAGCCCCAATCATTAAAATAAATCCAAAAATACACATTGCTACAGCTAAAATAAATGACGCTTTAGCTTGTTTTTGACTCCAAGTATAGAATTCTTTAATATCTTCAAGGTTTATCATCATTCGCCCTAAAGCATCAATTTCTTTTTTTGTATCTTCTGTTCTATAACCTTTTTGCCCATCTTGTATTACTTCGTCCGGCACTATTGCTCGTTTCAATCTTCTTGAATACGATTCTATTTCCTCTTCATCATCCTCTTGCCACCGTCTTTTCATAATTGAAAAATAACTTATAAAAAGTGTAGTTATAGAAAGCACGACTGCAATTAACCCTATGGATATAGTTATTATATTCTCATCATCAAGATATCCTGCACCAATGGGTCCTTCTTTAAAGAACATCACAATAAATAAAATTGCCAACATCTCAATAGCCAGCGTTAAAATTATCATTGAAGATGTTCTACTTTGATTTTCTTTTAAATTTCGAGTTTTAACTGTATATCGCCTATGTTCCAGTACACTCTTAATTTTTAACTTTGTTTTTTCTATATCTTCTTTAGACAAGGAGTTGCACTTGACATACAACATACTTTCTAAAGCAACCGGAATATCTGCATCATCTAAAACAATCGGAAGCAGCAATTTATTTTTGTTTTTTCTGCTTTCCATTAAAACAAGTTGAAATTCTGTGTTAAGCATTACATTATCGGTAAAATTTTTATCAATTATTGCTAAGATAATATCCGCATTTGCAACTTTCTTTTTAATATCGCTACTTATTTCTACAATTACTTCATTCATTAACGGTCTTGAGATAATTTTTGCATTTCGAATATCTTCCAAAAGTTTTTCTGCAAAAGAGTATTTATCTTGCGAAGCTAATATATACACTCTCATATTATTCAAATCCTTTCGGATGGTTTTGACAATTTATTATAACATGAATATATAAAAATTTCCATAACTCAGTAAATATAGGATAGAGTAAACTTACTGTCAGTTGGAGAGTCGCAGAAGATTCTCTGCTGTAGAATTACTCAGACTATTTTCCCTTAGTCTACTTCTACAGCTTCTCTTTGTCAAATTCCTCTGATTCTTTCTCTGATAGCAAGCTTTTTCCGGATATCTATGCTTGCTATCGTTGCCTGCATCTTTTCGATATATACACGGTCATTGTCACGCTGGTGATGCAGCAGGCTGGTCATATAACCTCTGTTAAGGCTCACGGATATCCCTTCCGTTCCGGTTGCCTCCTGCTTGTGGCTACGGTGGTATTTTACCAGTTCCAGGATTTTTTCCTCTCCGTAGTCCTTCACATAGCATCTCAGACGGCACATAGCATCTGCTCCGTCTTCACTCCAGTCCATCGGGCGAGAACTCCTGCGGTCTGAATACACATGGCTCACATGTACCTCTGCACTGTAGCCATACACATTTTTATCCTACATTCTCCTGACGGCACTGTCCCAGTTGTTCAGCAGGTATTCTTCACAGTCATTTACTGCCTTTTCGTTTGGGGCACATTTCCGGATGGTTTTCATTATTTTTATAAACTTTTTCTTCTTTATCTTATACAGGGCTTTCCACAGGCGGCCTTTTACTTCCCCTGCATCATCCAGCATCTGGTTTGCTGCCTTGTTGATGTATTTCATCATGTGGAACTCATCCAGTACTGGAACTCCTTTTTCAATATATTCCGCTCCTGCTTTGATCCATGCCCCTTCATCTCCGCTGATGTATACTGCTTTCAGATAACGGCTCTCATAGTTGATATCGATGTATTCCTGCGTCCATTCAAACAAATGTCTGTTGGATTCTCCTCCGCTATACAGACCTCCAAGACAAAAAACGTTTTTCAGTTCTCTGCGGTCGTTCTGGTCTTCCTGACTCTCATACAGGTACAGCATTTTTCCTATCATACTTCCCTTTTTCTCTGTTTTTTCTTTCTCCTGTTTATGGATATGGTCTTCATCTGCCTCCAGATAACGGTATTCCACGCATTTTTTCTTCTCCGGTCTTGGGAAGGTCAATTCTTCCTGAATGCCATGTACTTTATCCATTACCGCTGTTTTACTGATTTCTGCGTCCTTTTCCAGTACTTCGGCTGCACGGGCATAGCTGGTATTCACTGCCTCTGCCAGCACAGTAGTCTCTGCGCCGCAGCTCAGTCTTTCGTGTGCATCCAGACCCATCCACTCGTCTAAAAGGTAATGACAGCTTCCATCCTCACATTTACGGAACAGGGTATGCGTAAAGCAGACCGAGCCGACTGTTGTCAGAAGCTGCCGTTCATCATGCCGCTGGATGATATACTTTTCAACTCTGGAAATATCCTCACACAACATACTATCCATGTCGCTGCACAGGGCAGCCATATGCTCAGATGCGGTCTTTCTGGCCGCTTCCTCCAGTTTTTTTTCATACGCATTCTCTGTATTTGTTCTTCAAAAAATGAATCACAGAAATCCATATCATCAGATTAGATAAGATCAGTATTATTCATATCAGTATTAATATCTCAGTATTATTACCTTGTCCTTTGGACACTCCAAGACAACCAAAAAAGACATCCCTTGACCCATAATAATTACGGTTCAGGAATGTCCTTTTTACGTTTCTTATCAGTAAGATAGACACACGATATCCTTTTATCCACAATCAAATCAATCCAAAATGCTTAAACGCCTGCATAATCGCTTCTTCCTTCTGCGGTGTACATTGTGGCTGTCTCGCATTCTCTGACTTAGGCAGATTAAAATTCTCTCCCACATCCAATCCACATTTCTTCTTAATCTGTGCAATATACAACGAAGAAACCTTCAGTCCTGTCTGTTCGAGTACATAAGCCTTTATCTGCTCATAAGTTGCTTTTGCCTTGAACTCTGATAAGTCCATATCCTCCAACGAGAAGTCAACCTTCACTTTTCTACTGTCGACCATTCCCTTGGAAAGTAAGACAACTGTCTCATTTTGTGTATCGTTGTCCAAACCTAGTGTAAACTCTTTTTCTATAATCGGCAACTTAAATTCTATGGATTTCAGCCATTGTCCATTCTCTTTACGTTCTTCGTAAATCTGCACATTATCCACTAACTGTGACAGGAACTCTCGTTTCTCAGCTTCGTTCATTTGGGCATACAGCTTATCAAAGAAAATGAGTGCCTTGTAGATATTGTCGCCGGTAATCTTGTCTGCCAGCAGAGCGCGTTTCTTAGTTTTTGCAGATATAAGCAATTCCTCTGCTTTATCTATTTTATCATAAGTCTTGTACAAGCGGTTCTCTAAATCTGTTTTTCTTCGTTGATAATGTTTATCCTCATAATCCAGAGAATCAATATCTGTCAAGATTGTATCTTTATTATGATATAGCTGTCTTAATTGTTTTTCGTAATTTGCTATTTCCTGATCTAATGCGCTTGTGTCTACTTCTGTAAGCTGTCAGCAAGAATGTCAAAATTGCTCACCAAGAATGACAAAACTTTGTATTTTAAAATTTTTATTAAAAAAGATACAACTTTCATCATTTTTCTTGTATTTAAATATCCCAAAAAACACATTTAAACATTTTCTAAAAATGATTTTAAACTTCGATAATCTGCTTAACCTGTTTGTACCATTTATTTGGCACTTCACTCAATGTCATTTTTCCAGTTTTAATCCTATTTACATACCATTGTACCATATTTTTTACGCCTCACTCTCTTTGATATTTATATTTTCTGATAGTGACGATGTAAGATCTGCCAGTTCCTGAATTGCATCATCTTGCAGATTCTGTGTATTGGTCACTTCATTTTTCAAATCATCCAAGTTATTTCTAATCTCACTTATCTGTTTTGATACATCAGCAGAAGCCATAGTCTTTTTAAATGTTAATGTTATTACAATATCATTCTCTTCTTTGTATATAGAAGAATATTCCATATTATAATATCTGCCAATTATATTCTCAGAATCCGAAATCAACTCTAATTTTTCCAATGCTTCATTTTTTCTAAATTCTGTATCCAAGCTATCAAGCAACATATTTTCTAAAACAATGCTTAACGTATTATCACTTGGAACTACCTTCTTAATAGCAATCTCTGTATTGTTTCCTAATTTAATTTTCATTTTTCATCTCTCCTTTAAATATGAAATAGTTAATAAATTAAATAAATCTCCTTTCCTATATTTTTCATCAAAAAAAGACCCGAAGGTCTTTTTTGAATTTCGATTATGCTACACATCTTTTATAATTACTTTCAATATCGCAATCATCTGTAAGAGTAAGCCAAATTCCCTGGTCGCCAAAATGGAATTGCTGCCGGAGACCATTGAGTATGCTTTGAATGGCAAACAGATTCAGCCGGTCATTCAGAATCCGGATTAAACCGGAGTTTAATAAATTTTTTTTCCACATTTTACACATAACCTTGTTATATGTTCTTGTCCAAAAAATGACCACATTTCATTTGTATTTACATATTCATGTTTACATAACAACTGCCTAAATACATATTTTATCATAATCATGCCCTCGGAATAATGACAGCCCACTTATCGTTAACATTATCATATTTTAACAATCCTTCAGTCGAAATTGCATAAATCTGAAAATCATCGATAAATAAAAGCATAGTTGATGACTTATATGATTTTGAATCACTATAATCTATGACAGTCACATATAAAACATCATTCTGCTTTGCATAAGAGTTATAAAGCTGAGCAAGTGTCAGCGTCTTCGTTTCTTTTAATGGCAAATGAACAATATTTAACGAGTTTCTCGTCCTTGCAACGATTGCATCCACACTTAATTTCTGGGAAACCACATCACGCTTTTCTGTTATTCCGCCTCTCGTAATAGTAGGTTTCATTTTGACATTTTCAAACGAAGCAGTTGCCGTGGAAAGCCAGACGCTAATATATTTTATTTTCGTGTATTTTCCATCAATGTTATTAATTTCAACTGGAGAAGTTACATAAAATGTTTCAAGTTCCGAATCCTTCGCCCGCTCAAATGAGACTGCTAATGCCACTCCAGATGCTCTAGGTCGATTTTCGAAGTGAGGATCCATACTGTAAATGTCATTATATAATGGAATATTTTCAAAATTATCATGAATTAATCTAAATAATACTTGATTTGTTTTTGATGGAATTTTTCCATTGCTTCCGATAAGTAAAGATCCATCATTTTTAGCTTCCACCGTTGTTAACGACGAACTGTTGAATGACTTCGCATAACTGCCTGTGCTTGTTGCGCAATATGGAAATGGAATTAAATTCTCCTTTATAATCGTTAAACTCTGTTCAACATCATTTGCGAATTTCGTCACTGCTTTACATCCAACTGGAACATTGTCCTCTGTAACAGCCTTAACCGTATCCAAATCATCAATGACCTCTACTTTATCCACCTTACCATTCACCGTTTCATTTAATGTATTAATTTCTTTCTGTCCGTATTCGCTTCCAACCTTTTCATACTCTGTGATATCTTCAACTATATATTCATTTTCAGCAATCTGAGTAAGTCTAACTCGTTTTTTTCCATTCATATTTGCAGATAATACCGCATCAACAAAATTAGTATCTAATTCAGCCATTTATAACACATCCTTTCTATGCCCAAGTCTGAGCGCAAGCTTTGGTTTGTTTTCCTTCTGTCCATACAATAAAATGTACAGCAATAATGATTTTTCCTCGATACGATTCAGTTCATCTTTGAGATAGCCAGCTGTATTGCTCTTAAATGATGCTGCTGTTCCAATATCCACATTGACAGTAAAATCATTAATTATCTTCAAATCATCCTGTATTTTTTTCATCAATGATGCTGTAGGTTCAGCACTGCCATATGTAACGTCCTCGCCAAGATCTATATACTCAGGAAGCGTATTATATAGTAGTTCCGTCAATTCCTTTAAATAAGCTAAATTATTCTTTATCCTATTATAATCAGCTACTTCAAAATAATCTCCTATGTAGTCTCCATTTTCATCATATTCAATTTTCCAATCCGTTTTAGGTTGTTTCCATACACTTGTCATGATGCTGATCTCCCCTTATAACTGCTGCCATCAAATGTTCCGCTAAACTTTATATCTACCGTGTGCACTCGTATCCCCTGAAGTTTTCCATCCTCTCGTTCTAGATAAGCCAGATCATTACTCTCAACCACTGGATCACCAAGAACATTGGATAAGTTATATTCAGCTGTCGCCATATAATATTTCGCACACCATTCGGTGTATTTAGCTGCTAAGTCAACGGAATCAATCAGCGGATTATCTAATGCATCAGGTGTAACTCCTGTTGTATTGATATTTAAAATATAGTTTGATTTAGAAACTTTATATATATATCCTTTTATTTTCAATTCCACCTCTGTTGCAATTTTAGGTGGATTGTTAAATTTAATAATACAATACCAGTTTGAATATCTTACTATTTCTGCACCATAGTTCACAATCTGATCTTCAGAACCTTCCTCTCCAGAAGCCAGGATCACGGTTTGTACAGATACCGGGATTGAAGCATCATTAAACTCTATTTTAAATTGCTTTGAATTATCTGATATTGTTACCGTATCGCTAAATACATCTTCCTGCTCCGCTGGCAATGAATAAACACTTCTTATTGCAATTATATCTTTAATAGAGCTCTGTCTCTCTGTGGTAGGTTCCTCCAGAAGATCATCTCTCTCAAATACAAAATCCGATGTTTCCTCAACCGATATATAATGAACATGAATTCTGTTGTAAGCCGATGCTTTTGTAAATTCTATCTGAACCTTATCAACATTCATAAATGAATGGTTAATAATATGTTTGCGGCTGCTTATATTTGTGGCAAACTGTTCTGTCTCACTTCCATTATTAAAACATCTTATAATTGCATTTTGAGGAAAAACATTTCCAAATTGAATTGTCAATTGAAAAAAGGTAAACGCTGCAGAAGCCTGTAAACTGATTACTGGATTATCTGTAAAAAATCCATTTTCATCTGATATTACCTTACTCACATAACCAGCATATTCATACTTTTCACCTTCAGGTGGAAAAAACAATCCACCATCTATTCTGTTAAAAGACTGCTGCCAATCAAAATATTCTGTAATGTCAACTTTCTCCAATAATCTAGTGGAAGAAGAGTATTGTGCCTCTGCATTGGAAGATGTTGTAAGTTCTGGAGTAAATGATGCTTTTATTATAATTTTATAATTTCTATCCTGTTTCATCACACAACGGCATGCATTAGCAATCAGTAAAATACAATTTGCATATGTATCTTTTGGCATAGGATTATGCAGTATTACTGTTTTGAGATATGGATCAATTGAATATTCATCTTTTTCCAGACCTGCTTTTAAAAAGACATCTGCCAGCTGATCATATGCTGATATCCCATCCGCTCGATAAATGCCTTCTTCATATATTCCATCCATCTGGTACAGCCGGTCTGTAGCTGAAAATTCTGCCGTGTCTATCTTATCTTTCCATGTTGTGTCCATTGCTGCATATGCAGCATTTACTTTTTCAATACTTTTATCTTCTAAAGTCTGATAAAAATATACTTTAACCTGTTGTCCTCGTTTCAAAAAATTGATAACACTTTCATCCGCATTCGCATTGAAGTATCTATCTTGATTGTCAATTGTAAATTTTACATCTACAGTTGGAAGTTCCAGACTGATTGGATGTGTCTTCTCTTTGATTTCCAAACTAATAATCTTCTTTTTTCCGGTAAGTGTTATTCCTATGCCAAATAGAATTTTTTCAATCCTCAATCTTGTTATTCCATGTGACATTTCTCCTGGAATAATCTTAATATAATCAACTTTTTCAAAAACATCCTCCGTAACAAATTCACTATCTGATAATGTGTACTGTTTTCTTCCGACATTTGTTTCAATCTCAAATGTTAATGGAAAGGACTCGCCAAAATCAATGGTGAGTCCTTTAATATCCAACTGCTTTATGGAAAATCGGAATAATACTTCTGGGTGATTCTCTCCAGTACACACTTCCTTTGTAACAATTCCATTATTATAAGCAGTTTCGTAATCATTTTCCGGAACAAAAAACATTGATCCATCCAATCTGTTTCTTTTTTCTTCCCAGGAAAAATACCGGTTTGAAACGATTTCATCCTGAAGGGGAGAATTTAAATCAGCATACTTCCAAAAGCTTCCTTCTACCATTGCACCAGACTGTGCATCCTGATTGATTGCACCGATATAAATAACTGCATCCGTAATATCCCGCAAATCACTTTTCATCATCTTCTTATATAGGTCACTTCTGTTCTGCATATCATTACTCCTCAATAAAATTCATCTTTACATTTTTATAGATTGGTTTGCCATCCACATATCTCAATGTATCTTTTGTTCTGTCTCCAACATACATAGTGAGTTCTGCAGCCTTATTTAAATCAGGAATATGATAAAACACTTTTAATCCATACTTATTTTTTATTGCCTGTGCAAGTGTGTAATACTGATCAGAATCTAATACTTTCCAGCTGCATTCTATCTTATGGACATCATGCCGGACGACATGTCCTTTCATCAGTCCGGTAACTGTCCTGTTTGATTTTGTAATATCGTACTCATTAGGTTTCATTCCTGTAGGTTCAGGTACTAATACTCCATTTATTAACAAAATATTTCCCATGGATTATCCCTCCTCTACAACGATCTGACGTCCAAGTCTCTTACGTGCTTTTATAAGTTTCTTCAATATAGTTTCACCATCAAGTTCTAATGTGATTGGAATAACAATATCAGATCCACTTTCATATCCATCTTCTGTCACTCCGTTAAATTTACTATTTATGGCTTCAACTATCTTTGATGCAACAATGTCCAGCCATCCTGTATTATTTTCCAACGGAACGATCGCTTCCCTACCTGCCTCACCAGCTATCAATGGTGTTGCTCCATCAACAATACCACCTTTTGCAAGCCTCGGAAGACTTACGGTTGCCAATGTTCCAATATTAAAACCAAATGATTTTCCGCCAAGTCCTGGTACCCAGTCAGGTATATCAAAATGCAATGAATTCAAAGCATTTATAACTGTATTGATACCATTCACGACACCGTTAGCCATAGATTCTACACCGCCAAGAATGCTATTTATAGTACCTTTTATTATCTTCTCCCAAATGTTGTGAAAAATATTATCTACTGTCGTCTGACATCTTGTCCACACATTGTTCCATGCCGTACTAACATTGGTAAGCATTGTTTTGATTCCATTTTTTATATTTTCAACTATCGTCGATATAGTAACTCTTATTGCTGACCATACTGCCGAAGCTTTGGCTCTGACCGTATCCCAATTTTTATACAGCAGCACACCGATTGCTATCAATGCTGCAATGGCTGCTATAACAATTGTAATCGGACTTGTTATCAATGCAATAGCTGCTCCTAGAGCCCCTGCCGCCACAGATGCCGCCAAGGCTGCCACGCCACCTGCTGCTGTAACTGCTGTATAAATAGCTGCAACAACATTGTAAATCGCAAGTGCTGCATTTACTAATTCAATAGCAGCTGCCACCGAACCGATTATAATTGCGACTGTTTCAATTATTTCCTGATGCTCTGATATCCAATCGCCTATTCCAGAAATCAGTTCTGAAAGAGTCTGTAACACATCACAGATAACACCACCTGACCATGATGCTATCGGCTGTAGAAAAGAATTCCACAACCAAAGTCCTAATGGTTCGAATGTTGATATTACATCATTTACAGTTTCAATCACAGATGCAAGCAAATCAAAAAATGTCGGCATAGCATCTTCGATTGTCCATGATCCAAATGGAAGAAGAACATTTTCGTAAAACCAGACTAATGCGTCACACACAGTTGACGTAAGAGGTTCGATAGCACTGAGCAGATCATTAAAAGATGTAGTGATCGGTATCAGATCTAAACCGGCACTCCACTCTGCAGTGGCTGCCGAAATTTCATTAATTGCATCTAATACATCTAACAGAATATCAAATAAATTTTGAATAATCTGTGTACCTGTATCATTAAAATTCCATGCTTCATCCAAACCACTGGCGATGTTTCCAACTATATTAAATACATTCGTCAGTATATTGAAAATATCATTGCAGACCTTAACGCCTGTTCCATTTGTCCAGACTGCTTCAAAACTTTTTCCTATATCTGCACACAATGTTTTTATATTAGATAAAGCATTTTTCGCAGATTCAATTACACTGGTTCCATTTGCATCCCAGGACTGCTTTATTGGATCAAAGAAAGTTGCTAATGTCTCTTTTATCTCCGAAATAATTCCCTGCGACTTTTCAAGTTCGTCTGTCGGTGCCATCAGACTGGCTCCGCCGCCTCCTGATCCAGAATCATTTTCTGTAATATTATTTGTTTCATCAAAAGAAAATGTCTGTGCTGCTGATGCTGCTGAACCATAACCTTTCATTGCGTCTGTTGCGGTTTTTAATCCCTGTGCTGTTTTCAGACTAGATGAATATGTTTTTCCAAATACGTTACTCAGGATTGTAGCCAGTACTGTCGAAAGAGACGCTAATGCTGACATCAGTGCATTGACAGCTGGCAAAACCGCCGAATAAATACTTGCAAATGCTACTTGAAGATTTGTTTTAATAATGTTTAAAGATGATGAAAACTCACTGTTCGTCTTTAAACAATTCGCCATATAGGCATTAAAATTTCTCAATGCCGAACTCAGCACATTAAAAACAAATGCTGATGCAACCAGCGACGTGATCCGTTTTTTCACACAATCGACTGCCTTCTCCACATTGCTAAATCCTTTAGATGTAGCGGTCGATGACGTTCTCACATTCTTCGTTAGTTCTTTTATTTTAGAAAGAATCTGATTAAGCTTTTTCGTTGTTCCCGGAGGGCTTTTACTGTTCATCACAGCATCCAGCTTCTCTTTTGTTGTACGTGCTTCATTTTTTAAACGTTCCAACTTTTGGGTTTCAACATCAATCCTGGCAGCCATGTCCTGTGCGGAGGATGTACTTTCAGGATTCATTTTTACCTGTTCAAGCTGACTCTTTAACTTTTCAACTTTTCTTCCAAGTTGTTCATACTTAGGCTCTACTTCATCAATCTGGGCTGAGATTTCCTCTAGCCCTCTTGTTCCTCCACCATTTTTTGATATTGACTCAAATAATTCATAATCATCCAAAAGGGAATCCAGTTTCTTTTTGGCTTCTTCAAATTCTTTTTCAGTTGATTTAAGCTGTTTTTCAAGTCCCGTAACACCTTTATCCTGTGTTACACCACTGATCAGATCATTGTACTTATTTTTAAGTCCGCTGATCACATTTTCCTGCTGAGCAATCTTTTCTTTCTGCTTTTCCAACTGGCTTGTAAAACTCTCAATCTGTTTTTCCGCCTGCTTTGTGCTGACTTTTCCCATCGACTGATTTATCTTGGATGTTTCACCCTCTATCATGTCTCTGGCTTTTTTTGTTTCAGATTTTACACTTGCCATATCTTTTTTATATCCGCTCAGCGCTGCACGGATAACAACTTTCAGTTCATGCAGTTTTCCACTATCACTCATTGATTGCTCCTTCTTCTCTCCTGATTAACCCGATATGCGTGTTGTATCCTTTGTGCTTTATATAGCTGCATTTCGGAAGATAACTGTGGTTTGGATTTCTGTTCCATATCATCTTCGTCATGTTCTTTCGTCATTTGCTTTTTCACATTTGCAAAAAGCTCAGGAACATATTCTGTTAACGAAAATCTTGTCTCCTCTCCAGATCCAAACGTCATCATTACTTTTTCGATTAAATTTGCTCCAAACAAATCAAGCACTGAAATCAGTTTTTGTAGTTCTTCTTTCTGTGACTGTTCTTTCCGCCTGTTGTAACTATCTATAATGTCGATGGCTTCATTAATAGAGATTCTATAGAATAATTCTGGTGTGTTCCCTGCATCAAGGAACCTGTCATAAAGAATCCGCATCTGTCTGGACTGATATTCATATGTCCTTACATATTCTCCTGAATCTTTTTCATCTCGTCGGAGACATCCTCCACCATCGAACTGGAGAAAAAACCAGACACCATAAATGTCTGGATGTATACATCAACATAAAAATTAAGCTGCGTACCACCTTTTTCCTGGTATTTTTTATACAAGGAAATAATATCCTTTAACTTAATTCCATGCTGCCAAGGTACTGCGGCTGCATGCACGACCTGAAGCATCGTCGTTAATGGTGGAATGTTGTCTTCGTCTCCAATCATTCCAATTAAATTTCTTCGATACTTCTTTTCAAGTTCCAGTGTCTGTTCGGTTGTAATTTTAAGTTTAAGCTTGGTATTTTCATCAATTTCCCAATAAGCAAACTGTGGACGCATGTTTTTCTTTTCATCCATAGAAACTACTTTTTCATCCTGATCCATCTCTTTTTTATCATCCTCATACTGATCATTATTAATAAATTCCATTTGAAATTCCTCCTGATATCATGAATGCCATACCTTCAATCAAGGCATGGCATTTTTATTTTTGTTTGGTTTTTACAATTTATTATGTAGGGTCATCCACATCAATGTCACTCTTCAATGCCATCTTGACAACAAGATCAACAACCGTATTGGTTCCACCACCACGCTTAAATCCGACTGATGGAATCGCCGTATAGGTAAATGTTGTTCCATCCGGCCATGTCTCTCTGAACTCAACCGGAGTGTTACTGTCCGAATACTCACGGAGCATGCGGTAAGCACTTCCTTCTTTATTTTCTGTATGAACGAAAGTATATTCCAGATCACCGTAATCACCAACACCAAATTCATATTCCTTATTTGCTGCAGTAAGTCTTGTATTTTCGACCTTTTCTTTTTCATTGTTCATATCCGGGACTGTTTTTAAATCCGGGATATCGACAAATTCTGCTGTTCCCGGCTTTTTCATTCCGAGTAATGTTCCATTTGCTAACATCCTATCTCTCCTTTACTTTGCTGCAAAAACTTTTTTGTCCTTTTCTGTAATAACACCCTCATAGCGCATAATTTTATGTTTGCGCCCCGGTTCGTTGTTATCTGAGCAGCCAATTCTCATAAGACCAAGGACACCATTCATTTTTTCATCAACAGCACAGGCAAGATCAGAAGTGCTTTTCTGGTTCCAGATATCAATCCGGTATCTCACATAAGATGTGATAACCTTATTTCCAGATACATCCTGTGCCTTGTTTTCCTCTTCTGTGTATTGGATCTGCGTTTCACTTGTAAAATCATCTGGAAAACTATCTGTCGCGTCCGGACATATCTTTTCCAGTTCTTCCATTACCAATCTCTTAATATTAATCATTTTACTTTTTCCTCTATTGCTTTCAGCGCATCTGCGTTCAATTTATCAATGATCTGATCCTCATTATCTCTGATAGCAGGATACAAATATGGCTGTGCCGGCTGTCCAGCAATATAACGTATTCCTTTATCCGTATCCGTGACCAGTCCTGGAATGACACCTTTCCATTTTTCCTGTGAGTACATTACCGAGACCTCTGGTGATGTACCGTCATGATTTGCTGCTCCTACTGGTCCGGTTCCAAATTCTACATATACTGCATGATCCGAATTGGTATGTATTTCCGAAACAATCTCACCATTTTCTTTTCGGGTTGTATGATCGATGGATTTTCTAAGATCCCCTGTATCTACCGGAACCCTTAGTCTTGCATCGTCCCTGACAAATTCTCCACACTGATCGACTGATTGAAACATCTCATCCTCGATTTCTGCCATGCTCGTTAATTTTGCCAGATATTCTTCTATTCCCTCAATCATATTTTCTCCAATACTATTTTCAGATGTCCTACTGGATAAATTGCAGTAATCTTGTAATCCGGTTTCTGATCTGCAGTAGAATACACACATATTCCATCACCGGCTGCCATGTTGAATGCTTTCTCTTTAAACCAATAAGTTTCAACTCCGTTTTCATTTGTGATTGTAAAAGGCTCGTCATAAAGAAGTTTTTTCTGATAGAGCTGCACATTACCACTCTGCTCTTCCTGAAGCTGTCCTGATTTTGAATAAACCGTTGCCTCAATCTTTACTGGCTCCTCAGAATATCCGGCATATTTTTCACCGTCCGCTCCTTTATTAACAATTTTTTTCTTTAAATAACATACGCTTTTATTCCGTAATTTCACTTGGATACCACCGCCTGTTTCAGCTTACGATGTGCAAGAATCCTTTTCATCATATCTTCTGGTATTTCCTTGGAATATGAATTAGATACACTCACATCCCCTTCAGATCTGCTGTCCTCTCCTGCTGCCATAATCCTTCTTGCATATACCTCTGCAAGTCCCAGCTGCAGATTGAACATCAATGGGGGAATGGATGTCCTGTTACAGACATCCAGTATCATTCCCTCTGCATCATTCACTGCCTGCTGAAGTATCCCGGTCTGCGCTTCCGGAATGCGCACTGATAAATCATCTATCAATGCCATAACTCCACCTTATTCCTCTCCGCCCCCGGTTCCAGCCAATGGATCATCAGAAGCATTTCCCTGATTTTTGGAATCATCACTTTCATTTTCAGCTTCCTGAATAATGCTTAAAAGATCATTCTTTTTTGCATCAGGTTCATAGGTAATACCTTTTTCATCACAATATGCTTTTAACTGCTTTACGCTCATCTTAGTGATGTCCTTGTTATTCTCTTCCTGATTCTCCTTTTTTTCAATGAATCCCATTTTCTCATAGAAAAGACGGTATGACTTTTCTGTTGCATGGATTTCATAACCTTCTTTATTTACATATGTTTTCATCATACGCTCATCCTCCATGTCAGCTATTTACACAGTTTTTGGTGTTAAAGCTGCAAAAGCACTATCCTTAACAACTAAAAATCCAAGTCTCATAGTTGCTTTGATTGCCACAAGATCCTGTTCAGCAAGTGAGATTGGTTTCTGATCTTCATCCACGGTTCCCTGTAATGTTGCTTCCGTGAGGATCTGGTAATCAATACCATCACGGATGCCAACAAGTGCCTTGCTGAAATCACCAGCAAAAATCTCTGCTTTTTTCTTATCCCAGCTTCCATTTCGGGAGAAATCAATTGGAATAGAATAAAGTTCATTCTGATCTGTTCCGGAAACATACAGCATATTTCCATTTGCATCACGGAGTTTTCTTAAACTGTTCTTGATTCCATAATGTGCTGCAAAGCCATTTACATCTGATCCAGAATCCTCAACTAATGCCATCGTATCTGACACATCAAGATCCAATGTTTTATTTGTACCAATCTCGATAAGATTTCCCTCATCTGTTGCGGACTTTAAAATATTTGTTTCGAATGGTGAATTGGTACCAAAAAATGCCGCCGAATCAATCGCAGTATAAAAAGCTTCTGAAATGGTCTCCCTCAATTCAGAAAATACATCAAAAACGGAATCTTCCATTTTTTCTTTGGTTACTGGAATAATGACCGCAAGTTTTTTTGCAATCAGTTTTGGATAAATCCACTGTGCCTTTGAAGTTTGGATTCTCCTTCCTTCTCCAACCCAGTAAGCTCCTGCCCCTGATGTCATTACAGGAACAATCTTTGTATCACTCGCCATTGGTTCCGTTTTGGCAAGTCTTAAAATACTTGATCCTCTGGCTACATCTTTTACGATGTCCTCTGATAATTCTGTTGGAACTGATCCATTCAGTTCCTCTTTTAAAATTCCTTCTGCTGCCATACTATTTTCCTCCTATCGTCTTGAACGGCTCTCTTTAATAATCTTTGCAAATGAACCATTTTGTGTTTTTGCAGAATCAGCACCTTCCTGTGCTGTCTTTGGTGCATTGTTTCCTCTTAAGCGCGTATTAACAGCTTCTTTGATTGCATCCTGAAACGCTTTGATAACTGCATCTTTTGACTCTCTAAACGTTTCTTCACTTTCATAATTAAAACAATCCGCCAGTACAGCCGGGAGCTGTTCCTTTCCAAGTTCCTCAATTGCTGTTGCTTTCATCTCTCTTGCCAAAAGAGCCTTTTCGCGCGCTTCAAGTTCTCTTTCCTTTTTGGCTGTTTCATAACCGGCTTTTTCTTCTGGTGTCATATTTGCCATTTTTTCAGCCTCATCAGTTGCTTTTGCAACTGCTGCATCAACAGCGGACTGCACCCGTGCATCAAATGCTGCTTTCATATCAGGATTCTGGAGTACATCATCCAGAGATGCACCAGTTCCCTCTGCACTTTGTTCTGTATCTGTCTGCTGCTCCGAAACTTCTGTGTCTGCTCCATCTTCACTGTTTCCAGATTCTACTTCATCGTCTGGTTTCTCAGCGTTTTTTCTGTTTTCTTCCTCATCTTTTGATGGATCTTCTGTCTGATTCCCTGTTGTCTTCTGTTCCTCTGCTGCAGGATCTTTTGCCTGATCCTTTTTCTTTTCATCTTTCTTCATGGCTACTCCTTTCAAATTTTTCATATATAAGCCTTATTTTCAGGCACTAAAAAAAGACCTTTGAAGGTCTTTTTAAAGTCAATTGAATCTATATTAATTATTCTATTTTCTTTTGCTCATGGCTTTCCTGACAATCGCAAGCATTTCCTCATGTTTCTTTCTCCATTCCGGATCAGCAGGAAGTTTATATTCTCCCTTCTCGTAGGCATCCAGATTTTTTTTCAGCTTTTCCTTATAATCTTCAATATCTTTATACTCATCACAATTATATCCTGGCCATTCCATCCCATACTCAATGTATTTTTTTTGTAATTCCTTGATCTCCTGGTCATCTAATAAAGTTCTCATATCACTGAACATCAGATCATCCTTTCCATTGCGTCAAATAATTCTTTTAACAATTCTCCAGCTGCTGAATACGATTTGCATTTTGTAATCTTAATCGCTGCAAGATTTGCAAATATCTCCATTGGAACATTCTGTGGACTCTGTGTCCAATATTCATATGAATGTCCACCGTATGAAATCATTGTGTTATTTGTCAAGGCACTTATAATATCATTAAATGCCAGATCTTCATGTAAAACTCCGCCTTCCAATATGGCTGTCTGCCATATGTAGGCTTCATTATACAACTTATCTCTTGTCACATCAATTGCTGCCAAAAATTCTTTATTTTCCCATGAATGGCACCATGTAATATCCAACCTGTGTCCAAGTTCGTGTGAAAGGACAAAATTCATATCATAATCAGCAAAAGATTTATGTTGTGGATTATATCTGATTTCATCGCTGTCACTAAAATAAGCAAAAGCATTGTCTAACTTTGTATCTTCTACATAAGCTGCATTGTCTTTACACATTCTCATCATCTCGAACAAATTGCTTCCATCATCATTTTTATTTAACAGTTCATCAAATTTTTCTTCTGCCTGCTGCATCATCGGATGATCTATATCTGGTGCACATAACACACTGGAATCAACATATTTTTTCTTCCATTCTTTATAATCCATGTCTGCCGGAACTTTGTAATTCTTTCCGGTCTTAGGATTTCTGGCTGTCCGTACTTTATGTGTCAGTCCCTCAATCACATCTATCAGAACAGATCTGCAGAACGGATGGAGCGGGGGAGCTGTCCTGCCCGGAACAATATCTTCTATATTTATAATCTGTCCATCATGTTTGCGGCACTGTTCGGATGTTCTGTCATCCAATGTTGCCACAAACTGCATTCGTTTTGTTCCTCTTCCTTTGGCTGCCTCTATGTCTGCCATCGCGGTAAAATAGGTTGTTTCTGTCCGGATCAGTCTTTCACAGGCATATGTCTCAACATTGGTGATCTCACTCAGTTCCTTTGCCATTTTTCTGGAATTGGTACCTGTAAGAGTTCCCTTTAAAAGAAGTTTTTCAACTACCTCTTCAATCTTTTCGCCGCCAACCATGGCATTTTCCCAGATTCTCTTTGAGTAATGTTTTCCAGACCAGTCCTCTTTTAATATCTCTTTTACAGTTTTTTCCGGTATCCTGCTGAACGAATATGCAAGACCAAGATACTGCTGACAGTCAAATATATTATGAAGATATTCCTCCTGAATGATATCAATATATCTCGCTGTGGAATGCTGCAGCTCCACATCTGCCATCCGGGATGCCTGTATATAAATATCTTCTTTCAATGCCTCAAGTCTGGTTATCCTTGCCTTAGTGACTGTTGCATCCAGTCTGGCATACAATTGCTGTCTGATATTTTCATCCTGTATCGTATCAATCCTGCTCCTGATCTTCTCAACTTCCTGCGATGACAGTGTTTCATTGAGAAGCTTCTCTGCCTCTTCTTTTGACAATCCATTTTTTCCTGCAAAGCGGAAAAACAATCTGTCAATATCCTTATTCAGCTGCTTCATCGCATCCTCATATGCTTCTGAAACCGCCATAATCGTCTGATCAGAACCAGACTGAACCTGTGCCATTCTGGCATCTGCTCTTTTTATCCAATATTCTTCATATGCCATCTCTGCTTCTCTATATACTCAAGCAATATCTTTTGGCTGCTTAAGTAGTCTTAAAATCATAGGAACCAAAAGCTTTTGCATTCGCATCTGCTTTTGCCTCTTTCTCCTGCTGCAGTTTCTTTCTCTCCAGTTCCGGATCAAGTTCAGGATCATAACGCTTAAGACGTGTTTCCCAACTGATGAATCCTTCCGTATCCTGTGCAATCTTTGCCAGTGTCTCATCATCGACCGGAAGTGAACGTTTCATTGATACATTGATCTCTTTATAATCTACATATGTACCCATAATAAAAAATATATTGCAGATCATTTTCAACCGTTTAAAAAGACCTTTTTTGAAATATCTTTCTTTTGTCTTTCCAAGCTGCTCTAACCCAAACAATTTATATTTCATTGCAACCCCAGAGGAATTTCCAACAAAATTTTCATCTGTAAGACATGGCACCTTTGAAAATTCATGAATATCATCTTTCAATGCTTTTTTCAGGACTTCTATCTGGCTTTCATTCATCTGCTTTGTCAGCCAGTATGCCTTGCCGCCATCCGGAAGTTCAAGGATTCTTTCCTTTTTTATAAATTCTGCCGTTTCAGAACGCTCCTCCATATCATCACCAAGCGAAGCGTTTTCAATTGCCAGGAGTGCATCCGCAAGAGCTTCCTTATCATTCATTCGATCTGACTGTAAAAGATTGTATGCATCGATCAGAGTTATAACACCCTCAAAATCTCCCCTCTGCTTTTTGTTATTGGAATACTCGATCAGTGGACAGTCACCAAAATAATGTGGCTGTACATCAACCAGTTTATAAGCTGCATATTGAAACAGGCTGCCAGTAAAATAATGCGTTGTCCAATAATCATCATACTGAAAAATATCATATCCAATGACAACGCCTTCCAGATTCATCTTTGGAACATAATTAAATCCAAATATCGTATCATGTCTTACTGTTGTATCTTTCACAACATTTGTTGTTCTCGGATTCATCACAGCAAGTTCCACATACGGATTTTCTTCATTATTCATGTAAAGAAGTTCATATCCTCTTCCAAATATCGAGATATCCATTCCGAGATCCGCATTATGCGAATCCTCTTCATTCTTGGTGAAAAGATTATCGATCATATCACTGCCAGTTCCACTGTAGGAAATTGCAGCTCCATGTACATACCCGGTTGCAATATCGCTGATATATTCTGCATGGTTGGCTACCACTCTTATATTAGAAGCCCCTTCTGACATCCTTCTTCGCAATATCTCATGCTTTCCATCCATATAATCATTCAGTTTATTCAGTCTTTTCGCTTCCATTTCGTGCTCTGTGATACATCTGCAGAGCAGACGAACCGGAATACTTCCATCATCTGATAAAAGTCCTCTGTCTTTTAAGATCATTTTCTGTGCCCCTCTATCTGATTCCAAGTCTGCTCTTTTTGGCAGCCCTGACTTTTTTCTTCATCTTTATCTCGCCATTCATCAGTTCAACAACTCCTGTGATACAGTCCGGCGCATCGTCATGTTCCGTTGACTTGCTTTTCCGCTGGTATGCCATGAGGTGTTTATAAAAATCTGGCCATTTTCTTTCCCAGCCTTCCGGCATGAGAACCTGTTCGCATACATTGCTTGTATGGGAAAGGATTCTCGCTCTTTTATTTTTCGACTGATGGAACCATGTGATTGTTGTGCTCTTCCATTTCCAGCCTTTTAAGATACGCTCCACATTCCTTGCGAATCCACGTCCACCATTATTCGATTCGATCACCGCATCATGGACATCGCACATCTTTAATCGTCTAGATGCTTCTTTTTCAGTCACTTCCATTGGCTCATCCGTAAAATAAACATCCTGCACATATGCATATCCATCAATCTCATCAAAACAGATCTGGCAGAGTGAATCAGTTCCTGTATCAGCAGTATCTGTATAACTGCATTTTCTTTCAGCCTGACTGCGGTCATAAGTGGCAGGATCATAAGTTTTAAATCCCTGCGCATATACTGCATTTGTCACATCAACCGGCTGCTGTTGATAGTTTGCCAGAAAAATCGGAAGGCTTGTCAATCTCCGCTTGCTGTTCCAGGATTTAAAGGAAAGCAGGTCCGAACACATCATCTTGCCGATCATATCTCCATCCTCATCCAGTTCTTCATCCTGGATTTTTTCACACATGAATTCCGGGCAGTCCTTACAATGCCTTACCCCATGCGTCTCACGACAGTCGACGATCTTAAAGACCTTATCCGCATTCAGACATGCCGGATAAGTAAGTGTATACCACTCATCCGCTTCCTCTTCATCTTCCAGTCTGCCGCAAAGATCTTTCGTTGACCATCTTGTCATATTGATGATCTGATAGCCGCCTTCCTCAATTCGGGAAAGATAGGTATCAACATACCAGTCCCACTGTGAGTTTAATATACTGTCGTTATAAGCTTCCGCATCACTCTTAACCGGATCATCGATCACGCCAAGCCGGCAGCCGACACCAGTAAGTGTTCCTCCAAAGGATGTACCCAGATAATTGAAAAATCTGCCTGCCAATGCCCAGATGTTTTTAGCGGCATCACCATACTTGATTTTTGTATTCGGAAAGATGTCTGAAAAAATCGTGATCTTCTTGTCAATCTTGGTCGCATCGATGCCGTCCCGGACATTTGATGAAAATCTGGAAGACAATGTTTCATTATAAGAAACTGTAATGATCGTATTCTCACTGCTCCGTCCGAGATACCACTGTTCAAAACGCTGCAGGGAATAGCTTTTTCCGTGCCGCGGTGGAATATTCAGCTTCAGCTTTTTACAGACCTGGTATTTTCTGCCCTGCTCTTTTAACTTTTCAACTTCTTCCTTTTCTGCAATGTGCCATTCTTTTTCTGGAGCTATACGGATGATCCTGTCCTCCACCAACGCCTGCAGTGTTACTGCAATCTCTTTTAAATGCCAGCGTTCCTCTCTGAAAAACTTCGGATCAATCAGCTTTTCATATTCCCATAAATTATTAGCTGCCGCTTCGGTGCTGGAAGGAACTTTATCTTTATTCTGTTTTTGTCTATATTCTTCTGCGATACTGCTCACTTCAACACCTCTTTAACTTTTTTAACTGATTTAAAATCATATTTGAAAGCATTTAAAAAAGAGGTTCAACCGAACCTCTTCCTGCGTCCATTCATTCTGTCCCTCTGTCTGATCATCTCACACGTCTCTTTTACCTGCAGCTGTCCGTAGGTAAGTCCCTGTGATCTTGCTTCCATCATAAACAGATCAATTTTATTTAACCCTATCTTCTTTTTCTTACCCATATTATTTAATGATATTTTTCGTGGCTCAAAAGCATAACCGCTATATCATGCTCCCTCTTCATAGTGTCCGCTGTAACCCGGTTTCTGTATGCTTCCCGGTATTCACGGTTTTTTTCACGTTTATACGCTTTTCGTTTTATCTGATTCTCATTCTTGCGGAATTCTTTTTCTTCCTGATATGCTGCAAGAGTTTTCAAGTATCCGGAAATGCTCTGTCTGGACTTTCCTGTTCTTGCTGCAATTTCGCTGATCTTCAATTTTTTATCAAAATACAGCTCCTTCGTTTCCTCTTTCCAGTCTTTCATTCCGTTTCCTTTCTGCTTTACATTTTTGTCCTCATATTTTTGGACATGGAAAGGCTACTGCAATGTTGTCTGTTCCATCCCTTCACAATAGCGTTCAACCATTTTTAAATTCGTTTAATACGATTTTTTTACAAGTTGGTGCTTAATTGTTCCACTTTGCATAAAAATTGAAATTTGAGCGTTTAAATGCGTCGCTACATATTTCCCATTTCTGCTTCCGTTTCCTCTGCAAGACTCATAAGTGTCTCTGCAACTTCCGGGTATTTTTCTCCAAGTTCCGAAAATACTTTTTCTTTCAGAAGATCCAGCGCAACATGTACAGCTCCGCTTTCTTTTCTTGCTTCAAGTTTCAGCTTTTCATTGGAAACCTGTGCTCTCTGGAGACTTGCTATCGACTTTGCGATCTTCGCCCTCTCATCAGCTTCCATATCATCGTTTACCATGGCTTCCATGATCAGCTGCGATGCTAGGAGATTATTCGCCTCATGGAGTTCCGTGGATGGTCTGTCCGCATTATCCTCTGCCAGAAGTTTTGCAAATTCCTTTGCCACACGGACAGATTCAAACCGTTTCAGAAATTTTCTCCCATATCTGCCAACAGAGGAAAGATGAACCTCTTCCCCCTGGTCTTTCAGATAATTGGATATCTCTTCATACGTCTCACCATTCAGCAGACGGTTTTCAACTTCGTGTTTTAAATCAGCCGGAAGATTATCAATCTTTCCATGGCTTCTGTTCTGATCATCCATGTCACACTCCTATTCCCGGAACATCGGAACCATTCCCATCCAGATAATCCATTCCTTCTGCTGTGATAAAATAAATGTCCCTGCAAATGCCAAGACGTTTATTCTCAACACGTTCTTTCCGGATCATTTTCTTTTCCTGCAGATAATACAGTTCCTTTTCCATCCGTGATGCATCAAGTCCAAGTTTTCCGACTGCAGCCACAAGCACCTGTGTACTGCATCCTGCTTCACCGGCTGTGCTGCACAGCTGCATGATCTCTTTTCTTAAAATTTCTTTTTCTGCAAGTCCAACCAAATCACTCATCAATAATTACCCCCACATCCGTAATATCGCCCTCTGCCAGATTGACACCTGCCGGTGTCAGCCAGATCAGTGAATCCATCCAGTTTTCTTTGTCCACTTCCACATGAACATATTTTTTTCCTTCCCCACCAAGATAGAAAATACATTTTTTCAGATTTTCTTCCGGCAGGAGTCCTTTTGACCGCAGCGCATTCCTTAACGCTGCAATTCTTATGTCTACTCCATAAGTTCCATACAGCTTTTCAATAATGTCGCCCCGGAGTATTTTGGCTTCTGAAATCTCTAATGTGTTCATCAAGAACCTCCCATATGATCAATTTTGTGTTCCAGTACATCCATCTGGTCTTTTAACTGTGTGATATCCTGTTCATGTCTGGACTCCATTTTATTAAGTGATATCTCGATCTTCGACAATGACTGTGTTATCGCGTCCATGGAGTTGAGCATTCTATCCTGATTTGCCATCAGGATGCTCTCACGCTTTTCTGCTTCCTTACGGATAAGATTTTCACGTTTTTCTGATTCAGACCTTAAAATTTCTTCGCGCTTGGCATTTTCTGCCATCAGAGTATTCTCCCGCTCCTTTACTTCCCGGTTGCAGTCCTCAATTTTTTTCTGCGCATCTGAATATGCCTGTTTCACTCTGGCATCATCATCATTTGCCCTTCTGATAAAGAAAACAATGAATATCACAAGAAGTACCGGTGTGATACCGATATCAACAATATTCTTTAAAACCTCCGCGATTGTAAGTCCATCCATGTTGTAACCTCCATTACTGTACTTTGCCAAGCTGCTTCCGACTTCCGCTGCAACCAGGGTGATCGATATCATTTCAGCTTTGTGCCTCTTCTCCATTATCTGCCTCTCCCTCTGCTGTGGTCACTTTTCCAGTATCTGGAGCTGTCAGCGTATCATACTCGGATTTGATCTTTGGAAGTACTTCTTCTATCTTGTTCCTGATCAGTGCCTCTGTATCATCAACACATGCTTCCAGTGCCTCCATGACTACTGGTGACATCTGCTCCACGATATCCCTGTAGGCATCATCCGACAGCTTTGTCAGTTCTGTGAATTCTTTTTCACCATTCTTGACTGCTTTCCTGACTGCTGCTGCCTGTGTCGTCTCTATCCGGCTCACCGTGCTCTCCGTAATGCTAGTGAGAATGGTGATTGCCATTGCATAGGCGGTGGCAGCAGATTTATTCTGTGCCTCTTCCGCCTCGGCTTTCTTTTTCTCAAGAAATGTATTCAGGATCTCCGTAACTCTTCTTGCAATAATAAGTGCAACTGTTATCCCCACTGCTGTTAAAATGCTCATTAAAATTTCTTTCAACATAATTAAACCCCCTGAAAATTAGTATAAAAAAATAGACACTGCAAATCCTCTTTGCAATGTCTATTCTAAGTGTTCTTATAATTTTTGTACTTTGCACGCTACAATTAATTTTACTATTCCCCGGACTGGAGCATATCTGCTATTGACATCTGTCCTGGTATCATCGGATGTTTATGTACACCGCTCTGTATCTGCTCCCTGACCACGTTGTACACTGTAGATTCGGAAACGTCATACTTGCTTGCAAGTTTTTTGATATTGGTTCCGTCAAACTCATCCCGGATCATCCGATAAACCCTCATCTTCGTGACTTCCCTCATCTGTGGGATATAAATGGCACTTCCACCAAATTCCCTGACAAGTTTTATAAAGCTTTCCATCCCAATGCTCTCTGCAATTGGTCTGTGCTGCTCCTGCAGATCCTCAATAGTAATCCCGGAGATAATATCTTTTTCTCTTGCCATTTTAATACGTCTCCTGAATTTCTACAAGCTTTTTTTTATTTTCCTTCCCTGAGCAGTTTTTTGGTTGCCGGTCCCACACGCTTATCCGGCTTTTTGGTGGAATAACTGCCCGGATGTTTCAGCTGGAACATTTCCACTGCTTTTTCGGTTCTCTCACCAAACTTACCATCGATACTGTTCTTATTCTTGGAACCTGATCTATAAGTTGTAGCAAGGTATCCGCCCTCTACCAGATAATACTGGAGCCATTTCACATGCTCCTGCTGCATTGCCATTCTTCCGCGGTACAGGGTGTAAGCAGGTTCCCTGTATGGATTTGCTTTTACCAAAGCCCCATTCCCCGCTGTGCTGCTACTGCTCTCCTGATAAATGACATCCATATCCACTTCTTTATTAATACCATCTACGATTCCATTGGAACTGTACTGCCATCCGAACAGCTCCTGTGTCACCTGCGGTTTATTGTCATCCCCCGGAAGCTGGCTCAATGTCATCTTCTTTTTGGAAGGATAACGCGCGATCCAGAAAGCATTATCAAATGCCTTTGTGTCGATCACATTGTCGTACCAGTCTTTATTACAGTAGATACCAAATGGATATCCATACTGGTCAGCCACCGTCTCAGCTGCTTTTACAATCTTTGTGATGGCATCTTTTCCAAGTGCGCGGAGTTTCTTCTCCTCAATATCAAACCAAACTGTACAGCAGATATTGTTTGCTTTCAAAAGCTCACACACAAGCTTCATTTCTTCCTTCGCCGCATTTTCATCCAATGCGTATGTATATTTATATACATCAAATGGGATTCCATTATCACGGCATCCCTTCACATTGTTCACAAACTGATAGTCTGTCTTTCCTGATCCCCTTGTGGATCTTAATACTGCAAATTCAACGCCTGCTGCCTTTACCCGGCTCCAATTGATAACACCCTGGTTATCCGAAACATCAATACCACGTTTCACGATTCTTCCTCCTGGTTCTTTAACATGTTCTTCAATCCCTCTATGACCTTGGAAGCCATTGACGAAGTGAGCCAGCGGTAATGGTCAATACCATATCTTTTACTGCAGAACCCATTGAGACGTTTATAATCTCTTTTTCCGTTTTCATCCATCCAACCAAGGTCTTTCATAAGCATGTTGATATATCTAAACTGCTTTTCCGTCATCTGCATACTTCCGGTTCTGCCTTTTTTACCTTCCAGACTGTCTATGAGTTTTATCGCTTCACTCATTGTCAGCTCCTTTAAGCTCTCTTTTCCGGTAACTGTCTGCAGATGGATATGGAGCAGGTCATTATCAAGACCATGCTCTCTTGCAGCAGCATATATTTTTCTCATCTGTGATGTAGTGATTGGCTGCATATCATGCCTCCTATTCATCCTGCACGGTATGTCTGTCTGTTTCATACCAGAAAGTGTCTTCTCTCTTCAAACTTGCCCCGACATTAAGGATTTCAGCCTCATCATAAGTCTTAAGGACTTCTTTATTGACTGTTACCTTGGTAGTGAGGCAGTCCATCATTCCATTGCGCTGAAGGCTCTCAATGACTGTCTTTATCGCTTTCGGAAGGATAAGTTTTGTAGAAAGTCTGAATCCGAGTGTACCAAAAGCAAGTTTCTTGCTCTTTCCTTTCAGTTCGTCCTTATGCTCTGTCGTGTACTGCTGGATGAGCGCTTCATTGATCTTGATAACATCCTCATGTTTCTTGACTTTTTCTTTTGCAGCAGTCTTCAGATCTGTAATCTGGTCATTCAGTTCTGCCTCGATCGTATCAATGGCATTCTGCGCCTCACCAATCAGTTTCAGGGAATCATTAACTTCATCCCAGCTTTTTAATACCTGTTCTGTAACTTTCTTTCTAGCCATGAACTTTGCTCTCCTTTCTTTCGTTTTGCCCACTCTGCATTTTCACTGGCTTGTGACAGTCCTTCGGCTGCATTAGGCACCGCCTCACGGCGGTGATGTTCACTGGTCTTTTAAATTATTCTCAATCTCCTGAACGATATTGCTTTCCCCATAGCCTTTTAACATTCCGGCTGCTTTTTGCAGCAGTCCTGTAAGCTTCATAATATATTTTTCCTGCCCATATTCTCTCACTGATTTTTTATCAATAACCTCATCCACTTTCGTATCCTCCGGAATAAGGAGCTCATAATTTTTCCTCACAAGTGCCACCTGCTCAGATGGAAGTCCGACAGTTTTCATGATATCTGTCACTACATCAGTTGTAAGTGTCTTCCGTTCTTTATCATCCGGCTCTGATTCCGCATCCTTTTCCGGAACATGCTCACATAACATGTCCTGAATCTCGTTATATATAATTTTTTCTTTATCACCCTCACCAACAATATCCCGGATAATCTGTGAAAAAGTTTCCTGCTTCTGTAATGAGGTCATCCGCCAGCTGCAGCCTAAGACATTCTCTTCAACCTCTCTATGTGGACACCTCGCATTTCTTGTATAAAACATGGCTGAATGTATATCTGTGCTTCTGTCTGTAAACGCCGGAAAAATAAATCCTGTATCCGGCACTTTTACAACCCAGTCTCTGATCCGAGGTGCGATCCTGTTCTCAGTCTCCTCATAGCTCAATGCTGCTTTTGAGAGTTCCACCGGACAAATGGCACATAAAAGATACTCATAAACCTCTTCCGATTCATCAAGACTGTTGTTGTCTGATGATTTTTTTATAACATCATACGCATCATGAAAAATAAGGATAAGATACTTCCCTACATAATCGTACTCATATATAATCTGGTCATAGAAATTATCCAACAGCTTCTCATTTTTTAGTTTGCTTTCGCGCAGTCCCATTAAAATCTGTTGTCTGCCGCCTGCTGCTTCCTCTTCAGCCGGAAATTTCAGTTCTAAAAGATTGTTTCCAATGCTGCCAGACAGCACTTTTTTCGCAATGTCAAGATACTTGTAGAATTCCTCATCTTCCAGATTCAGGAATGTTTCCTCAATTTTTGTGATCTTAGTGCCATCAATGTCCACATAGCAGCCACACATTCTGGTAAATGTGCAGTATTCTTTTTTCAGTCTGCGTTTTAATTCCAATACATCTTTCTTATTCATCATTCACCCTCACTTTCCAACTGCCGTACTTTCATTCGCATTTTCAACATGCCGGTTCATAAAAGCCGGAATCTGCAATCCTGCAAACCCTTTCTTTACAGGTGCCCTTCCGCAAAAGATGTTCACCGGAGATACCTTATAATGTCCCATGGTGGCATTAGCAAGGTCATTGATCAGCTCCGCACACTTAACTTCATCCGGTCCTTCCAATATGATCTCAATTTTCTGCATAACTGTTTCCTCCTTACAAACTTGAATTTATCAGCTGTCGTTCCAATTCGTCATAATCGTACTTCCGCTGGTGGAAATTATTGAACGAATTCTTTTTCTGCTTTACTACCGGTACACCCTCTGCTTTTTTCTTCTGGAGATTACGCATAATACCGATAGTGTAATTTTCTTTGTATGTTTTGTAGTGGGAAATATGTATGCCCAGTGCTTCTTCCACCACATCATCATCAAATTTACTCCATGATTCTTCCACACGTCTGATCACGGACGGACTGATCCGCCCGGACTGCCGTGTTCCGTTCAGGATGTTCCAGTATTTATCTCTCAATTCTTCCGACACCATAGGCTATCTCCCAATATTCATCTGGCGCATCATGCGTGCGATTGTTGCAGCAGTGATCTCACTGCCAAAGCATGCAGCAGTATTGACAAATACATTGACCGCACCGCGAAGCCCATAATTGGTATGACAAATTTTATAAAGAATATCTACCGCATCGTCCGGAAGGTCAGCGTCCTGAAATACTCTCTGTACATCTTCACGCTTGATATTGTTGATCGACACCGGCTCCCTCATGCCGATTCGTGAAAATAGCTGTGCGAAATCTGCTTTTCCGGTACCTTTTAACTTGGAATAAACATCCTCATTACCGATCAGGCAGATGCCAATGCCGGATTCATCCGCCAGACAGCGGATATGATTTAATGCACGCACCGTCAGGTGCTGTGCCTCATCAATAATGATCACCCTGCCGGAGTCCTTAAGTCTTGTCACAATCTCGTTTGTGATCTTACGCGCCACACGCTCCCGGACACCAAGCTGCTCTGCCAGAAGTTCATTTACGCCTGTGATTGACGCATATGTAGGTGAAATAGTAATTCCGATTGCTAGTGAATTGTTTGCCAGATAATGCCGGAATGCCTGTGTTTTTCCGATCCCTGCATCACCATATACAACGGATATCCTGCCTCTCAGGTGACTGTACTTGATCGCATTCTCTACCATGACAGAGACACTTGTCTCAACAAACGGCGGATCTGATAATGTGATCTTCTTTTTTTCGCTCACTTCCGCAAGATTTTTAACTTTAGGTACGATCGTGTGAGGTGTCTTATAATTTCCTGCGAGGAAACTTGACAATGCACCGGAGGAGATACCAAGTTCTCCTGCCACTGCCGTCTGTGTCTTTTTTGTCCGCTCAATGTAACTTCTCAAAAAATCTATTGCCTGTTCTACAGACATTTCAATATTGTTTGTACTGTTGTTTAAATCTTCCATCGATATCCTCCTAATTATTTTTAGCTGCCTGCAGTCTCTCAATAGCCAGTGACCAGTCAATTGCATCATCAGCTCCGACAGCTTTGTCATATGCATAATCTTCTTCGCTTTCATCCATCTTACGGATCGGGGTAATGATCTTAGGATCAAGCCGCTCTCCAACTGCAAGATTTCTCTCTGCCTCTTCCAGAACCAATGCCAGTGCATCCTCTGCCTGAATATTTTTCTCTTTTTTGTAGGCGCGGACGACTTTTTCCAGTTGGCGCTGCTCCCGCATTTTTTCTGCAACGTCTTCTTTGCTGGCGAAATAACTCAATGCTGTATGCTGCTGTGCGGTACAGATAAAGCGGTCGTTCTCGTCATATACCCTGACCTCAGACAGATCATCTGGGTTGTAACGAAAATAAACGCTCTCTCCAATGTGGTTATACAGCAGTTCATCCGACCAAAAAGGTATTTCCGTATCATAGAGTTTAAGAACAACGCCATCTCTCCGTACCTTAGTCATGCGGCTGTTACGCAGCATCATCAGATTTAATTCTTCTTTTGTTGCTGTCCGCATCTCTATCAGATTGTCTGCATATACTTCATTCCGGCTTTTATTCCCCATTCCGGCACCAACATGTGTCTGGTAGTTAAACCATCCGTCTATGTACAGATCAACATAGTCCACAAAATCGGCATAAGGTGTAAAATTGGATGCTCTCTTTGCCATTGTTTTAAGTCGTTCCGGTCGCTCTTTAATCGTGCCTCCGGTATAACCCTCAAATAATTTCGAAAACATCTCCTTCACATCCAGGAATGCCCTCTCAATGATCTTTGCCCTTGCATTTCGCACAAGTGCCGTTCGGAACTCGATCTGGAGATTATCCAAGATAGTTGGTGCGCTGTGCTCGTCCTCGCGTCCGTTCTTGCGGAATCCGCGTCCACCGATATCATGTGTTAAAAATTCTCGTCCATTATCGGATAAGATCCTTTTAGGGATTCCATACCGTTCGATTCCCCTTCTCAATGCCTGTAAGGTGGCATCCGAACACGGCGCGTCCGTCACATACCATCCGACCATCTTCCGAGACCGGACATCCAGAAATCCTGTAAGGTAAACTCTGATCGGCTTTTTACATTCTCCGTCATCCACAAAAATATCAAAGGTGTGGTTATCGCATACCCATATGTCATTGGAGTGCAGATCATCATAAGTACGTTTTATGTATGGTGCACACTCATCCTTGAATGCTTTTTGTCCGAGCCGGAAGTACTTAAGTACCGGCACCGGAATACTCCGCTCTATTTCTCTGGCAAATGACTTCTCGCTTGCGATCGGCAGCAGTTCCTCTGCTCCTTCATGTTTGATTTCAAGTTCCGTGAGCCTCATACATTCCCTGACAGATTTCTGCGACTGATCCAGATAATAGTATTCAAATATGTCAAATACTTTGGTAGGCACTGCCTTTTTATGGTTATCGTGCTTTCCCCGACCATCTGCCAGCGCACATGATCCATACTGATCCAGTGTTTTTTTCTTGCGGTAAAGCATCCGCACCGAAAACTGCATGTCCGGATATTTATTGTTGAGATATACAACAAACTTTTCATCCATTTCGCTTTTCAATCCGCCCTGGTTTCGGTATTCATTCCATTCAGCCAAGACACTTTGCCAGAATCCCACCTCCGACCGTTCCTGATCGGTCAGTGCTTCCACATTTTCCGGTACTAATCTCGGTCTCTCCGGCTTTGGCTCTGCTGCCTTCTTGTGGAGTCTGTTGTACTTTTTAATGACTGCTGGAGGACACTCTGCCAGAGGAATAGAATAGGATAATCCGTTTTTACCGCCTGCACCGAATCTCTCATTAGCTTTAAGTTTTCCGTTTGAAATTAATCGTCTGACATACTGCACTGTACAGCCTTTCAGATCTGCATATTCCTCCACCGTTATCTGCTCCACAAGAATCACCACCTTCCATTGATTTTTTGTCTGTTTTCTGTTATTCTTTATTTGTGTTTTTTGATTTGTGCCGATTTTCCGTTGCCGCGGAGGTCGGCATTTTTATTGATTATCTTTCCGCCATGCAGGACAACAAACAGTCTAAAATCCTGTTCAACCTCTTCTGGAATCTCCACCTGCATTGCGATTCTCGCTCGTCCCATTTGCTCTCACCTTCCTTTCTTATTTAATATGTCAGAATAAAGTTCAGATTAATCGCTATAATCTACTTCTTTTAAATCAAAGACAACTTTATCTTCATACACACCATTTAATAAATCACTTGTAAACTCAATAATGTTATCTTTTAACTCATCTTCGTTAAGATTACTTTGTTCAGTATCAATGTCCATTATTATTTTTAATCTCATATTTTCACTTCACTCCCAATCATTCATTTAATTCATACGCAGATACTGCAATTTCATAAGCTGTTTTTACCTCATTTGACGGATCTGCCTCTGCTATATAATTCCGGCTCTGGAACCTTCCTCTAAGTTTCAGCTTTGTTCCAACTTTAAGACTAGATAAATATCTTCCGTTTCTTCCAAAAACGATACATGGAAGATAAAAACTTCTTTTTGTTCCAGATACTGCAACCAGCACATCCGCAATATATTTCATATCCCCATTTCCTATCAAAACTCTTCCAACTGGTGGTTTGCAGACAGTCCCGTCAAATTCAAATGAATTAATCACATATCCATCTGTATCTTTTTCATCCACCGGATATATATATTCCGCAAATAAATAGATTTCCAAATGCATCTTTCCATTTTGCTTATTATCAAAACTTCTGACTGTTCCTTCTATATACAGGTATTCGCCCTGTTTCATATTAGGAAATCCGTCTGCTCTCTGTGAAACTCTGACTGGAACAACATCAACGGCTCCGCTTTTTCTTTTTACAGATACTAATGTCCTGAAAAAATCTTCTCCGTTGATTGTTAAGTAATGTTCCGGTTCATTCAGCACTATTCCGCAGATATAACACTCATTGTAACTTTTCTCCATGCTGTCTCCTTTCATATCATTCCCACTACATCCTTGATCAGTGCTATCCCACTGTCCAGAGCCACATTTACAAGGCTGCTGCTCTTATCCGTATAATGAATAATGATCGTATCCTTTTCTTCGATATATTCCAGTCCTTTCACATTTTCATCCGTTAATCTTAAAAGTTCTTCCAATTTACGAATAATTTTGTGACGCTTATCTGAGGCTTTATCACGGCTTGCTACTTTCATCCATGCATAAACTTTTCTGGCATATTCGAAGTTGAAGTCCTGGAGAGCAATGTACTTGTAAACCTTTCTTCCATAAGACATGTAAAATCCATCACTGCAAAATAAAATGGATTCTATCTGTCCATCACCACATATAAAAAATGTTCCTGCTCCAAGTTCCTGCTCTGTTCCGAAACTAATACTCCAGCACTCAACTGTTTTATTGGTCGGATTTTTTCGCATATCAAACTCATGCAGTTCAACTTTCGTTCCGTCTGCTTTATAGACACCTTTAAGTTCTCCCATTCTTTTCCTTTCCCAAGCGTTTTACGGTATCCAAAGCTTTATGCTGCTTCGATGCCGAGTATCCTTGATATTTCCTCTTTATATTTCTTACCACTGCGCTCTCCGGTCAGAATTTTATGAATATACTGCTTATTGCAACCGAGCAAAGCAGCAAGTTCTACCTGCGTCATATTCTTATCTATCAACTTTTTTCTGACCTTACGACCATAAGGCGTTAGTCTCGGCTGCTTTGTTGCCATTATCTGCCTCACCTCACTTTGGTATATTTTTCATCTTTATTGTCCTGATCCGGACGATTTTCTCTTTTTTAGGAGAATCCCATTGAGATTTTTAGAAATGAGTTGTATAATCTTTGGGTTACAAATAACCCTTTGCATATTAGTATTATAGTTCAGAAATCGAAACATTGCAAGTTATTTCTTTCGATTTCTCAATATTTTTTTCGAAATCAAAACATTTAATGGAGGATTATATGTATGAATGAATCAATAGGTGTACGATTAAAACATCGACGAAATGAATTAGGAATAACTCTTGCGCAAATTTCAGGTCAAACCAGTATATCATCTGGTAATTTGAGCTGTATTGAAAATGGAAAATATCTTCCATCCGCAGTTGCTCTTATAGAACTTTCAAAGGTTCTACAATGTTCTATTGATTGGATTTTAACAGGAGAATCTTCGAAATCTGAATTTTCTTCTTTTTCAGATAACGAAACAACTCTCACTTCTGCAGAGCAAGAATTTATAAAGGGTTTTAGACAACTCGATTCTGACGATCAAGATGATTTGATTGGACTATTATCTTTAAAACTAAATCGTCTAAAAAGGGACAACCGAAAAATGGAAATATCATCCAATTTCCAAAAATCACTTGATACATATTTAAAATCTGCGGAATAAATTTTTATCTATTTTGGGTTACTTGTAACCCAAAATAGATAAAAAAATATTGTCCGTATCCGAAAGATTTTAAATTGAGTACAAAGAACTCATGAACGGCTTATACCTTTTTATCATACAAATATACAGGAACCAGAAAGGATGCTACTATGTGTGATACAAGTTCAAGTATTGGAAAACGGATCAAAGAACTCAGAAAATCCGTACATATATCTCAAGATACTCTTGGATATATTGTTAAAAAAAATGGTACAACTGTTGGCAGATATGAAAAAGATGAGCTTCCAGTCCCATCCGATGTATTAGAAATCTTATCGAATCATTTTAATGTATCTATTGATTACATTGTTCTCGGAAAAAATAAAAGCACACAAAAAGCAGATAGATATTTAGATAAAACAACTTCTAATACTTCCTCCGAAGCTTCCTTACTGAGTACAGAGGAGAAACTCCTAAAAGGCTTCCGGCAACTTAATCAGGATGATCAGGAGGAACTCATGGGACTGCTCTCCCTAAAACTCCGTAAAGTAAAAAGGGACAATCAAAAACTGGAAACATTATCCAATTCCCAAGCATTACCTGATACATATTTAAAATCTGCGGAATAATTTTTATCTATTTTGGGTTACTTGTAACCCAAATTTGTAATAAATCAGGAGGTACCTTTTCATGGATACTATAGGTCAAAGAATAAAAAGCCGCCGCATTTCTCTTGGAATCAAACGCAAAGATATTTGCTCAATGACTGGAATTTCCTCTGGGAATTTAAGTGAACTTGAGAATGATAATAAATGTCCTTCCGCACAAGCTCTAATCTCACTATCTAATGCATTAGACTGTACTACAGATTGGATATTAACAGGTAGATCTGAAAATCAAGAATTTGTTCCTACTTCATATGAAGAAATATTTTTACGTGGTTTTCGGAATCTTAATAAAAACGATCAAAATGAGCTTATTGATTTTCTAAATTTTTTACTACAACGAGCAAAATAGAATTTTTAAATTTTTTCAAACTCTTTAAAAATGTTTTTAAATCTTATTTAAAAATGTAAAAAAGCAAGTATTTTTTATGCTTTTATACACTGTGAATTATTTTCTTGCTAATTTTACAAATATTGGGAAACTAACATGAACGTTATTAACATAGGAAGATTTGCAAACGGTTACTTTTCCACATATAGTTTCCCAATATTTTACAGCTTGCCAACAAAGTCAGTAATATCAAGGCTTTCCGATTGGGAAACTACTTTTTGAAAAATAGTATTTTGGTTTCCCAATATTTTGTCTTACGGTTGAAATTCAATTTTAATAATTTTTTAAATATCTTTAAAAAGCTGAATTTATGGGGTTTTCAAGAGTTAAAGAAGTTGAAGAATTTTTGAAGGGCAAATTTCAGCGGAATTTTTTTGATTTTTAACACCTATTTTTTTGCGACACCAAGAATGTCAATTTTTAAAAACAAAAAAGTCGAGAATCCCATGTTTTCGGGGTTTCTCAACTTTTTTCGGTTTTTTTCACTTTTTTCTTTTTTTGACATTCTTAATGTCTCTTTACAACTTCCATATTTATCTTGCTGCGTATTAAATCCGAAAATTTAGGATTGCTAACCAGTTTACTGATCACCTCTGCAACAGAAGCATCCAGCATTTCCTCATGTACCTGTTTTTTATAATCACACTTATGACCTCTGGTCATATTCCGGTGTTTACACCCATAATAATAAAAGTCCTTATAATTGCTTCCATTCTTGCGCTTCTTAATGGCCTTGTTGCCATACATTCCTGCACCGCAGACAGGACATTTTAAAATTCCAGATAAAAGATGTATCTTTTCTTTCTTAACCTGCCTGTACTCGTTCCTTGTACCATGAACCTTTTCTGTCCGTCTTCTGCCATAGGAGATTTTACCGCTATAAACCGGATTCTGTATAATCCTTCTGATAGGAGCAGCATCAAATAATGGATTTTTGCCATTCTGTCTGGCTATCTTATGGATTCCATGATTTTCTAAATACTTAGCAATTCCATTCGCTCCCAGATCTGTATTTACATATTGGTCAAATATCGTTCTGATAGCTACTGCCTCTTCCTCATTCACTACCAATTTCCCATCAATGAGAGCATATCCATATGGTGCAAAACCACCATTCCATTTACCTTCCCTGGCTTTCTGCATCCTGCCTTCCATTGTCTGAACACGGATGTTCTCACGTTCAATCTCTGCCACTGCTGACAGAACAGATATCATAAGTTTCCCGGCATCTTTAGATGAATCTATTCCATCCTCTACACAAATCAAATTTACACCAAAATCCTGCATCACTTGTAATGTTGCAAGGACATCTGCTGCATTTCTTCCAAATCTGGAAAGCTTAAATACAAGGACATAAGACACTTCATCTTTTCCTGATTTGATATCGTCCATCATCTGATTAAATGCAATTCTTCCCTCTATAGACTTACCGGATTTTCCAGCGTCCTCATACTCACTGGCAATTTCATACTCATTATAATCACAAAGGCTTTCATTTTTGTTTTCTGTGCATCTAGAGAATATCCGTCTATCTGCATAGTTGTAGAAACGCGGGTGTAAAGATACACTTTTATCTTTTCTTTAGACATTCTTACCACCTCATAATATCATTTTTTCGGTCAGAGTATGACCGCTAATTATATTTTTTTATCTGGCAATGAAAGTAATCTGTCTATTACCGGATGAATGATTGCTGTCTCTGTAATCTGATTGATGGCACAAAGTTTCTTCCCTGCATCCTTACTGGATGCTCCACAATGATATACCCTCTCTGTTTCTTCACCATAATCAAGTACAATCAATCTGTCATGACAATCCGGATTAGGCTTAATCCGAATCGGTGGATATTCATTTTGAAAATCCGTCACTAAAGAGTTTGTAAGAAATCCTCTCCCACCTTTTCCATTCTCTGTGAATAAAATGACTTCCACACCATCGTCCTTCTGTGAAAGATGTTGTAATGATTTTGCATTCATATAATCATCCACAACATAGATTGATTTCTTTGCCTGTTGATAGATTCCTATGTAAGCAATGTCAGCTTCTAACTTCTGGCCTTTATAAATAACAAAATTTTTAACATCTTTTTCCGAAATAAAATTTTCACTTAGCTGTTCAACGTTCTTTTGAATCAAATCAACATTTTGGTCTGTTTGTTTCTGTTTATCTATCAGCCCTGCTGTCTGCACCGATATTTCCGTAACTTTAGACGATAGTAATTCCATTTCAGATCTTGTTACAAATTGCTGATTCTGTCTAATATAATGCCGCATTTCTCTAAATGTACGCATAATAAAAATACTTTGTTGTTCAGCTAATTCTCCGCGAAGTACCGTAGCAAGCATATAAATTCCCTGTTCTGTAAACGCAAACGGCATTTTTTTAATATTGGAACCCTGCCTATTGCTCTTTTCGTTCAAAGTCGCAATTTGCGACTTTGAAAATTTCTCTGGTATTTCTTCTTTATTCAGCTGAAACATAAAATCCTCTGGAAATCTGCTAATATTTCGCTTTACCTGCTCATTTAATCGTTTTACTTCATACCCATAAAGTTCTGCTAAATCTTTGTCTAACATTACCTGTTGACCACGAATTATATACACCTTACTACGAATATCATCCGTATTAATCAATTCTTTTGTTCCTTCCATTCTTCCTCCCAACCAATCAATTACAATTTCTATAAATTGCTGATTCATATTCTGTTGCTATGAAATCACACATCCCTTGTTATTAGCTTTCCTTGTATATTCCATCTTCACAAGCTATTCCTCCACAATGCTTTCCATCTGCTCCAGTTTCTGCAATGCCTTCATATATGCCATCAATCTTTTATACTGTTCATCTCCAAGGCTATGAATCTGCTTCAATATCTTAATATCCGACCTAGTAACTTCATAATCCATATCTGCATCTTTATACTCCGGATCAATTCCTTTTCCCGTTAAAAGCTGTTCCGGTGTAATATCCAATGCATCACATATGGATAACAGACAGTCTGCTTTTGGATTCGTCTTTTTCTTTTTCCAGTCACTGATGTTGCTTGTCGCAATCCCCGTTCTTCTCGACAATTCCAGCTGGCTCATGTTCTTCTGCTCCATTATGCAAAAAATTCTTTCACTGATAATCATGTGTGTTCCTCCGTTATGTTATATCCGTATTTATTAATTTCATTTCCGTTTATACGGTTATTCTATCATGCCGCAGCATTTCTTTCAATAGGAATGATAATAACAGTTTTGTGAATAATTGTGTCTATTTCCATTACCAAATGATAATTTCTCTTTCTTCGGCAATTCTTCCCACATACTCTCAACCAATTCACACAGAAACTGCCGATTATCCACATCATCAACCAGAATCATTTTTTTCGCACCAGCATACGGCGGTTCCATCTCAGCATCCGGCATCATTTTCACCGCCACCGGAACCGACTTTACTAAAAGTCTGTCATCATATATTCCACCAAAAGCCTTTCCACGGTAATAAATAATGAATTCTCCCATCATTGCCCGACTGCTGATGTTTATTATATCCACGGAAATTTTTCCGTAAACAAAAAGCCTCCGAAACATTAGGTTCTATTCCCAATGTCTGAAGGCTCAATTAGCATTAGTTAAATTCTCTCTGTTCGATTAAATCACGATTTTCTAATATGTAATCTTTCATTCTTTTGAAGGTTCTTATTAATGCCTTACTCTGTTTAACAGCCAAGGATCCTTTTAAAACAGTCATCAGCATATATAGTCCTTGCTCTGTAAATACATGAGGATTATATCCAAAACAACAGTAATACATTAGAGCATCTTCATTACTACCATACTGATTACTGCATAGATAGTGATTTTTCCCTTTATTGTGCTTCCAAAATGCTGCTTTCTGACCTTTTTCATATAGTCTGCTCCTGTAATCTTAATTCACCTTTTTGTTTTTTTGCCTGATATAATGCTTTTTATTCTTGCATACCCTATTCTCCATCTTTGATTACTCCTTCCAGTAGCGCTACTTCTTCAACGCATGGCAACGCTTGTATTTTCCGCTTTATATCGGGTAAGGTTTTAGACCAATAATTCTCTGGCGCGGGATCTATCAAATCAAGGCGTTCTACAAGACCGGCAGTACTAAGATATGCCTTTTCAATGTACCCAGCATAATACAGCAGGCTCTTCATTGCCGCTGCATTTTCTCCCATCTCCTGATAGGCCATTGCCTCTGCTAAAGAAACCATATTCACCACACTTAAGCTTTCACGAATCTCATTCATTCTCTGAGTGATTTTTTCAGGCTTTGCTCCCTGAAACAGTTTTCCAAAAAACGATTCTGGTTGGTCTTTTATGAAGGCTAAGTTTGCATTCTGGCTTTGCATCAATAAGTTTCTGCTATCTTCCGCATCGGATGCAATCTGAAGTAATGCCATTGCTTTAAGATTAGGATTCTTTATTTTCATAGCCTGAAGTAATTTCTGCTGACAGCTATAAGCCATTGCTAATCTGTCATATTCTTGTCCCTGTCGTACCTCTTCTATTGCTAATTGTACCACTTGAATTTGCTCAGCAATTTGTGCCATTTGCATCTGAGAAGCATACCTTGTCATCGCTTGAGAAAGAGCTGGGGAAAGATTAACATTCTGCAATGATATTGTAGATACAATCTTGTTCGTCTCAGGGTTGACAAGATTAGCCATCAAAGAACCATCTTTCTTGGTCATCACCTTTAATGCCCCGCTTGCAATTTTAGCTTTCTGGTCATCCGTCAAGATAGCCTGAAAAGCCTGTTCAGGAACACTCGCCTTCACAAGGTTGATGAACGCCGGTGCAGAATAAAGCATATTCTCAATCTTCGAAAATGTTTCTTTTGCTCCCTTCATTAGCGGACGTGCCACTTCTGGCATATCGCCAAAGTATTCTGTTAATTTTTATATCTAATTTTGGATTATTCGCATAACCACTATACTTTCAAGCATTTTGGAGTATAGAAAACCATTCATTTTACCACTAATTTACCACGATTGAATGAGCCTTGATATGACTATAAAATAACACCCAAAAGACATCATTACACCTAAATGGTGTCTTTTTAAAAAGCAGTCAATCATAAGACTAACTGCTTTGTATGTAGGGATATGAAATTGTAAACTAGATTGTCTGTTATAGATTTATAGTCATAATATATTCTTCGCTGTTTTCATCAACAACAAGAA
>OGCM01000551.1_pt1 | contig 57217 bp, 54 predicted proteins | sample 1570151 | NCBI WGS metagenome assembly OGCM01 (sample SAMEA4370582, study PRJEB24528) | human gut metagenome
CCCCCGCTACAAACCCCTTTGACAGTGTGTTTTCCTAATAGGCGCTAATCATATGCAGTTTGAGTACCCTGCAATTTCACACCTTTCCAAACCGGAAATCCATCGGCACATCGAAAAATCCGGTTTGAGCCCATGTAATTTCACGTCTGTCAAACCCACGGTGCAGCATTCGGAACATTTTTTCGAGTTTGAGTACCCTGTAATTTCATCTTCTTCTAAACGGGCAGTCAAAGTATAACATGCATTTGAGTGTCCTGCAATTTCTTCCACTTCCAAAGCGTGTTCCGGCTCGAAAGCCAGTTTGAGCATCATGCAATTCCATTTCCCTTCAAATATCGTGCCGGCAACATCAGGGGTTTGAGTACCATGTAATTTTATCTTCCTCCAAACCACGAATGATAGTAGACGTTTCGATTATTGTGTTTGAGCACCATGCAATTTTGCTTCCTTACAGCGCTGCGGCTCTTTTTCGATGTTTGAGAACCCTGCAATTTCACACCTTTTCAATCCTGAAATCCATCGGCACATCGAAAAAATCCGGTTTGAACCCATGTAATTTCACGTCTGCCAAACCGAGACTTCCGCAAGTTGACTGCTGTTCCTCGTTTGAGTACCATGTAATTTTATCTTCTGCCAAACCCTCAAAACGCGGAGGGTTTGTCATCAACTTCTGCTCATTGTGAGCACAAGTCTATCTTCTCTTGCGACCAGGCGTTTGTGATTCAAGTTTTTAATTTGGACCCTTTGGGTACCCTTCTTGAGAGCCTTGCAATTTTTTCTCTCTTATTTGAATGGCCTGTAATTTTACTTTCTTCCAACCCAAGGTGGCGACTTAGGAGCGATATTGTACATCGTTTGAGAACCATGTAATTTACTCTTTTCCAAAGCACTTTCGCCGTGGTAATCTATGGTTTGAGTATCATGCAATTTTATCTTCTTCTAAACCTATCTCCGTAAGTCAATCGAAAAGGATGTAGTTTGAGTACCCTGCAATTCTTTCGCTTCCAAAACATTGCTTTGTTTGCTTCAGATGGCGGCGTCGTTTGAGCACCCTGCAATTCTATTCCCTTCCCAATCGCGTGGACGCCGTTTCCTCATTCGCAAAAGATTTGAGAACCCTGTAATTTTACTCTCCTCCAAAACGCAAGCCAATTATCTATTGCTTTCACGCGGGTTTGAGTTTCCTGTAATTTCTTTCTCTTCCAAACCTTCCGGCGGCGTATGTCTTCTTTATCACGCGTTTGAGTTTCCTGCGATTTCAGCCGTTTGAGAACCCTGTAACTTTATCTTTTTCCAAACCATAGCTGCTCAGGTGCGAACACACTCGTAAGTTTGAGATCCTTGTAATTTATCTTCTTCCAAACCCTCAAAACGCCGTGGAGCAAAGTATAACATGCGTTTGAGAACTCTGTAATTCTATTCCCCTCAAACCAGTTGGCGAGTCCGGCACACCACACATCCAGCTTGAGAACCCTGTAATTGCTTCCGCTTTCAAAGCTCGGCTGACTGCTCTCGTCGCGCAAGGGGATTTGAGCACCCTGCAATTCTATTCCCTTCCAAACCAGAATGGCCCGTACGGCCTCGCAGACGGCCGTTTGAGTACCCTGCAATTCTTTCGCTTCCAAAGCATTGCTTTGTTTGCTTCTGATGGAGGCGTTGTTTGAGACCCCTGCAATTTTATCTTCTTCTAACCCGGTAGTCCACCTTCCTGGTTTGAGTACCATGTAGCTTTTTCTTCTCCAAAACGAGTGGATCGGTAGCAGCACGAGTTTGAGTACCATGTAATTTCTCCCCCATCCAAACCTAAAATCTGAAGGCTGGATATCGACTGTTGCCTTTGGCATGTTACCGAGTTTGAGTACCCTGTAATTTCTTTTACTTCCAAAGCTTTTATGCACTCAACTTCCGTTAGAGAAAGTCTAATTGAGAACCATGCAATTTTATCTTCTTCCAAACCCAAGATAACCAAGGCTTTCGATGTTGAAAAGTTTGAGCACCATGTAATTTTATCTTCTTCTAAACCTTCAAAATGCTGAAGTCTTGTGGTTCTTCGGTTTGAGTACCATGTAATTTTATCTTCTTCCAAACCAAATTCGTTGTTTCCTGTATATTTCTGTGCGTTTGAGTACCATGTAATTTTATTTTCTTCTAAACCGCCTGCCGACTGTTACACCTGAGTGTGTTTGAGTACCCTGCAATTTCTTTGTTTTTGTAGCACAATACAGATGAACCTTTCCGGTTTGAGAACCCTGTAATTTCTTCCTCTTTCAAAACTTACTCTGCCAAACACCCCGGAAAATCGGTGTTTGAGAACCATGTAATTTTATCTTCTTCCAAACCCCGACGCTCTCTTGATAGATAGATTGACATGTTTGAGTACCATGTAATTTTATCTTCTTCCAAACCCTCAAAACGCTGAGGGTTTGGCACTAACCTCTGCTCAATGTGAGCACAAGTCAACATATAAAGAGGTAACCGCTCATGAACTATCTCTACTATATCGGCTACGCCTACACCGTTTATGTTGCCAAACAGAACCCTGTTAAGGGCTTTGGCGAAACCAACATCATCCGCGATCACGAGTTGACAACGGCAGACATCGTTGAACTGCAGCAGTCGCTCGGAAAGAACCTGATCGTAAATAACCATCTTCAGGCCGTTCGCCCTAACATCTGGTCCCCTCCTCAGCCGCCGCAGGCGGATGTTGTGCTGACCAGCGTAACGCTGCTTTCGACAATGCGGGAATAATACCGTCTGAACAATAAAGCCTTTCTCAGCGCTTTACGGGCCGGCATTTGCTATGCTATACTGCTTATAGTGATTAGTGTCGCAGAAGTCTGTGAGGCCTGCGACCTGAAAGGAAGGCTCTTTAGGGTCTTCCTTTTCTTTTTTATCAAGAACTACCTCAATTTACAGGAGTTATCGCCTATGCCCAGCAATATACCATCAAAGTCCGATGAAAACGGCGCAGCCGAATTCATCAAGCACCAGAAACTATGTGACTTGGATTACTATTCCCGCTTTTCGCGCGAGGAACTGGAAACCAAGCACGCCGATATTCTGCATCTGTACGAGGTCCTTAAGAAAGACACCCGCGTTTGGATTGTCTTATCGTTCGCCCTGATTCCGGTTAGTGCGGTTATCTTATGGGACTTTTATCTGCTGCTTGCCAATCCCGCCTATGCCTTTTACGCATCAAAAGATATAAACATCGCAGAGATTATAGCTCTTCTCATACATATCGGAGCCCTTCTGCTGCACGCAGCATTCATTGCATTTTCCGTTTCTGACGGTTTCTATCTCGGCTTTCTTCGCCGGCAGAAAGAGACGGTCGAAGAGCTGCTTACCATCAACGAAGCCAAGTAAAGGATCTTCTCTATGCATTTCTACATTTTCAAGCGCAACGAAACGCTGGACGTACTTCTGCTCCCCCACAAGGGAACAAACATGTACAGCTTCGTGAATCTTAGCAAAGGTCATATCTGCCCTTGCTTATTTCCCAGCATTGATGCCGCTATTGCTGACCTTGACGACCGGCAGAAACGTGGCTTAATCCTGAAATACGATGTTATTGCTTAAAATCAAAAGATTTCCTCTGCTCATTTTGAGCAGAGGTTTTCTTTTGCCGCAAGCCGCCCATCGCTTGCGGATTCGATTCTTCATTTCTTTATCATTTTTTCGGGACACATACATTCCCTTGCCGATTCCTTTCCTTTGGGCAAAGAAAAAAGCACCAGCAATGAGAAAAGTCATTACTGGCACTTTTAACGTGTCATTTATTGATTTTTTACCGTTACGGTATCACTGCTCACGCATCTTTGCGAAGCACTCGCTGCAATATACCGGGCGGTCAGATTTCGGCTCGAACGGAACGCGAGCCTCGCCGCCGCAAGCAGCACAGGTAGCGGTGAAGAACTCACGCGGACCGCGTGCAGCATTCTTGCGCGCATCGCGGCAGGACTTGCAGCGCTGCGGCTCGTTCTGGAAACCGCGCTCTGCGTAAAACTCCTGCTCGCCAGCGGTGAACACGAACTCCTTACCGCATTCCTTGCATACTAAAGTCTTGTCTTCGTACATGGTTTTTACCTCTCTTTGATACTGTTCCCTCGGGAAACTTGAAATATATGCGTACAGACACTGCGCCTGCTATCGCCTAAATAGGTTTAATGGCTGCCGATTTTCGCTTGATGCGCTGGACGGCATTATCCACAGATTTGATCGGTTTGTGCAGCGCTTCGGACATCTCTTCATACGATAAGCCGTCCAAAAACAACGTCAAAACCTGTGCCTCAAATTCAGACAAAAGCGAGTAGAGCTTCTTTTTCCGCTCTTCCCTCTCCTCATTGCCGATAACAAGCGATTCAGGATCACCATTCGGTGCAGTTACCCGGGTACGCGATTCCGCAAGGTCTTCAAACAGAGGTCGATCGATTGACATGGACTGATTGAGCGGGTCGTGCTTGAGCGACGCTGCCGCCTTCACTGCGGAATAAATCTTCCGCGTGATGCACAACCGTGCAAACGCTCCAAAGGGTGCGCCCTTGCTCTCGTCGTACTCCCGGACGGCATTCAGCAGCCCGAGCATGCCCTCCTGCATCAGATCCTCTGCATCGGCGCCTGCCAGAAAGTAGGGCCGCGCACAGGTCTTGACCAGACGGGTATAACGACGGATCAGATTCTCCATCGCGGGTCCGTCTCCCTGCCGCGCCAGACGGCACAGCTTTTCATCGGGAATCCCGTTCGATGGCTGTATTTGATAATCATTTCTCATGTCAATAGCTATTATACGCGGTCGAATTGGAAATGTCAAGAAACGATTGTCATCTTTACCGATATCACACAAAAACATGCTTCTGTTTTTATGCAATTATGACAATATTATTAACGTTTTACTCTACAGTTACCGACTTTGCCAGGTTGCGCGGCTTATCAACATCACAGTTGCGCTCCACTGCGATATAGTATGCCAAAAGCTGCATCGGAATAATCGAAAGCGAAGCGGAAAATTCATACAGGCACTTCGGCAGGCGCACGATGTGTTGGCAGACCGACTCGTCCCCGGTGAAATCGTCCGTGGTGACGAGCACGACGCTTGCGCCGCGCGCTACAACCTCACGGATATTGGAGACTGTTTTCTCAAACAGTGCCGGCTGCGTTGCCAGAGCAACAACCAGAGTACCCTCCTCGATCAGCGAAATCGTGCCATGCTTAAGCTCACCGGCAGCGTACGCCTCCGAATGAATATAGGAAATTTCCTTCAGCTTGAGCGAAGCCTCGAGCGCGGCGGCATAGTCCAGCCCGCGGCCAAGGAAGAACACGCTCGAGCGGTTTGCATACAGCGTAGCGATACGCTGCATATCCGACTGGCATTTCAGGGTCTGCTCGATGCACTCCGGCAGGCGCTGGAGCTCAGCGCAGAGCGCACGCTCGTCACCGATGGAGATGAGGCCGCGCACACGCGCGATCTTAACCGAGATGAGGTACAGAGCGGACAGCTGTGCGGAATATGCCTTGGTTGTCGCAACCGAAATCTCCGGGCCGGCCCAGGTATACAGCACACCGTCTGCTTCGCGCGCAATCGTCGAGGAAACGACGTTTACGATCGCAATCGTGAACGCACCTGCCTGCTTGGCCAGACGCATGGCAGCCAGCGTATCCGCCGTCTCGCCGGACTGGCTGATAACGATGCACATATCCTTTTTGCCGATGATCGGGTTCTCATAACGGAACTCGCTGGCAACCTCTGCCGTGCAGCGAATGCGGCACATCGCCTCAATCACGCGCTTGCCGACCATGCCTGCGTGCAGTGCAGAGCCGCAGCCGATGATATGGATATGCTCGATCTCACGCAGACGCTCGTCGGTCAGACCGTTGTCCTCGAATACAACCGCATCGTTTTTGATGCGCGGCTTAACCGTATCGGCAACTGCCTTGGGCTGCTCCATGATCTCCTTGAGCATAAAGTGCTGGTATCCGCCCTTTTCCGCTGCGGACATATCCCACGTTACGGTCATGATTTCCTTCTCTACCGTATCGCCGAACTCGTTCATGACAACTACGCTGTCCGGGCGAACGATTGCAACCTCGTTATCATCCAGAATAATATAACGCTTAGTGCGATTGATAATAGCGGTAATATCGGATGCGATCATGTTCTCGCCCTCACCGATACCGATAACCAGCGGGTTGCCGCGACGTGCAGCAACGATCTCCTGCGTGTTATCCATCGAGACAACGCCCAGTGCGTAAGAGCCGCGCAGACGCTGCACGGCCTGCAGAACGGTCTTTGCCAGATCCTCCTGCTTGCCGGTGTGCAGATAGTCCACGAGGTGCGCGACAGTCTCCGTATCGGTCTCGGACTTAAACTCGTAGCCGTGTGCCTCCAGACGCTCACGCAGCTCCTTGTAGTTCTCGATAATGCCGTTGTGTACAACTGCTACCTTGCCCTTGCCGCCCATATGCGGATGCGAGTTGCGGTCGGACGGCTCGCCGTGCGTTGCCCAGCGGGTGTGGCCGATACCGCAGGTGCAGTACATGTCGCCGCCTTCCTCCTTGATCTTCTCCTCAAGGTTTGCAATGCGGCCGCGCGCCTTGACAACGCGCAGACCGTCCTTCGTGAAGGCAGCCACACCAGCAGAGTCATAGCCACGGTATTCCAGACTGTACAGGCCCTTGATGAGAATCGGAAGCGCGTTCTCGCGTCCGGTGAATCCAACGATTCCACACATAAAATAATACTCCTTTGCAACGGTAAATATAACATATCTTCCGCAACATTTCAGTATGAGCCTTAGGCAGCACGGAACAATGAAAGCTGCGGCTTCTTGCACGAACTCCGGTCGCGCTGCCGCGCCGCTTTGTGAAGATTTTACGTCCTGACTGCGTTGCGATTTTACGATAATACATCAATCATTATCGCCAAACACGCCTTGTTGGTCCGTAAAACTCTCTCACAAATCGCTCTTGTTTAATTATTCCGTATTGCCTTACCTCAATATATGCGGTGAATTTCTAATTTTGGGTATAAAAATAGTGCGTTACGCATAACTGCTCTGTCGATACGGTCGCCCGTATGTTTTAACAGCCTGCTGACGATCAACCCACTTGTGACCGAAGGGCACCCGCCGAATACTTTCGATTAACCCTTTCCTCGTCAACTGCGATACCGGCTGCACCGCAGTTCTGGCGCTTAGCATGTTATGGAATTGTGCGCAAATGCTCCCACCTCCCTGTTCAGAATGCAGAAAGTGGGTGTGCAAACCACACCCACTCCCGTTGGCTCTTTTACATTATACAACAGACTCGATGACTTTGGCAACCTTTTTTGCCAAAGTATCTACCTGCTCACTGTTCGTGCCCTCTACCATGACGCGCACGAGCGCCTCCGTACCGGACGGGCGAACCAGGATTCGGCCGTTATTGCCCAGCTCTGCGGAAGCCGCATCGATAGCCGCCTTGACCTCGGGCAGCTGCTGCAGGGTAGCCTTCTTATCGTTCGGCACCTTGACGTTGATCATCAGCTGCGGCCACGGCTCAACCTCAGCTGCGATCTCCGAGCACTTCTTGCCGCTCGCCTTAAGGATAGACATAAACTGCAGTGCAGTCAGCTCGCCGTCACCAGTGGACGCATACTCAAGAAAAATAACGTGTCCGGACTGCTCGCCGCCCAGAATGTAGCCCTTCTTGAGCATCATTTCGAGCACATAGCGGTCACCTACATTGGAGCACTCGATCTTCATACCGTTCTTATCGGCGTAGGCGTGCAGACCCATGTTGGACAGAATGGTGGCAACAAATGCGCCGCCGCGCAGCTTGCCTTCCTTCTTCATGTGTGCCGCGCAGACTGCCATAATGCGGTCGCCGTCCAGCTCCTCGCCAGTCTCGTCTACGATCAGGCAGCGATCCGCATCACCGTCAAAGGCAACGCCAAGATCAAAATTGCCCGAGCGGACGCGCTCCTTCAGTTGACCGAGATGGGTGGAGCCGCAGTTATCGTTGATATTGATGCCATCCGGCTCATAGAATCGGATTTCCGCCTTGCACTCGACCAGACGCATGAGGCGCTCCACCGTCGTGGAGGAGGAGCCGTTTGCACAGTCCACCGCCACGCGCAGACCGGACAGGTCGCCCTTGATGGTATCTGCAAGGTGGTCGGTGTACTCGACTACCGGGTCGATCTCGCTTTTGAGTACACGGCCGATCTTCTCGTGGGTCATCTTCGGAATAGACTCGAAATCGTCGATCAGGTCCTCAATTCTTGCCTCGGTTTCGTCCGGCAGCTTGTAGCCGTTGCCCGCAAAAATCTTGATGCCGTTGTACTCAAAGGAGTTGTGGCTTGCGGAAATGACAATACCCGCATCTGCCTTGTGCTTGATGGTGAGGAAAGCGACCGCCGGCGTCGGGATAACGCCGAGCAGCTCTACATCCGCGCCAACCGAGCAGATGCCCGCGACGAGCGCGTTCTCCAGCATATCCGAGGATACGCGGGTGTCCTTGCCGATCAGCAGCTTCGCCTTGCGGCCGTGTGCAGACTCCTGCGTAAGTGCGTATGCCGCTGCCGCGCCGATCTTGAACGCCAGCAGTGCATCAAGTTCCGAGTTCGCTACACCGCGAACGCCGTCTGTTCCAAAATATCTACCCAAATGAAACACCTAACTTTCTTATATGATAAAGGCGGAGAAATGATTGCATTACAGCATTTGCTGTCCGTCCGCCGGTTCCAGATTCAAATGACGGTAAGCCTGCAGCGTCACGCAGCGTCCGCGCGGCGTGCGGCTGAGAAAGCCGATCTGCATGAGATACGGCTCATAAACATCTTCCAAGGTGATCGCTTCTTCGCCGATGGTCGCAGCCAGCGTATCCAGTCCGACCGGACCGCCGCCGTAGTTCTGGATGATGCTTTTGAGCATCCTGCGGTCTACGTTATCCAGACCTAACTCATCAATCTCGAGTGCACGAAGCGCAATGTCGGCACTTTTTCTGTCAATCGTACCGGTGCCGATTACCTGCGCGAAGTCTCGCACACGGCGCAGAAGCCGATTAGCGATTCGCGGCGTACCGCGGCTGCGGCGCGCAATCTCGAATGCGCCATCGTGCTCGCACGGTACATTAAGAATGCCTGCCGAGCGTTCAACAATACCGCACAGCTCCTCCGGCGAATACAGCTCCAGACGGAGCATGACGCCGAAGCGGTCCCGCAGCGGGCTCGTCATCTGACCGGCACGCGTAGTCGCACCGATGAGCGTAAATTTCGGCAGGTCGATACGGATCGAGCGCGCCGAAGGCCCCTTGCCGATGATGATATCGAGTGCATAGTCCTCCATCGCGGGATAGAGAATCTCCTCTACCGCACGGTCGAGGCGATGAATCTCGTCAATAAACAAAATATCATTCTCTGAGAGATTTGTCAATAAAGCCGCCAAATCTCCCGCTTTTTCGATCGCCGGACCGCTCGTAACACGGATATTCACGCCCATTTCTGCGGCAATGATGCCCGCGAGTGTGGTCTTGCCCAGACCCGGCGGGCCGTACAGCAGCGTATGGTCGAGCGATTCACCGCGCATTTTCGCGGCCTGTATATAAATACTCAGGTTTTCCTTGGCTTTTTTCTGACCGATATAGTCCGCCATGGATTTCGGACGGAGCGAATTCTCGGTCTCGTCCTCGCTGAGCTGGCGGGTGGAGATGATGCGCTCATCATCCGTCATGCCGCCGGAAAATTCAATACTCAAAGGTACACTCTCCTACTTGATCAGGCTTTTATCGTCCAAAATCAGGACTTGACCAGCTTTTTCAAGCACTGACGGATGATCTCGTCCGCCTCCATGTCGGCAGCATCCAGACCCTCCATCGCGTGCAGCGCCTCTGCCTGCGTATAGCCGAGCACCATAAGCGCCGCGACTGCCTCCTGCGTGTGGTTGACACCGCCGGAAACGGCGGCTGCCGCCACCGGAGACGCTGCAGATGCGGTCTCGAGCTGCTCCTTGCTCATCTTGTCGCGCAGCTCGAGTACAATGCGCTGTGCGATCTTCTTGCCGATGCCCGGCGCCTGCATGAGCATTTTTTCATCGCCGGTGATGATGCTGAGCGCCAGTCTGTCCGGCGGTGCGACCGACAGGATGGACAGCGCCGCCTTCGGGCCAACGCCGTTGACACTGGTCAGCATCAGGAAGCAGGATTTCTCCTCCTCGTCGATAAATCCGTACAGTTCAAACACGCCCTCCCGAACATTGAGCCAGGTCAGCAGACGCGCTTTTTCGCCGGTTTTCAGCTTGCCGATAGTGTTCTGCGAAGCGTGACAGGCATAGCCTACACCGCTGCAGTCGATCACCGCAAGACCCTGCTGGAGCACGGAAACCGTGCCGTCTACATAATAAAACATCTATTTAAACCTCATAATAAGCCTTCATAGCGCATGGCCTGCCGGGAATGCCCGTGGCAGATGGCCAGCGCAAGCGCATCCGCGGCATCGTCCGGACGCGGCAGCTTGGTGAGATGGAGAATGCTTTTTGTCATTTCCATCACCTGTTTTTTCTCCGCGCCGCCGTAGCCGACAACGGACAGCTTCACCTGATTCGGTGTATAGGATACCGGATGCAGTCCCTTCTGTGCCAGCGCCAGCAGAATTACACCGCGCGCCTGCGCAACCTGAATGCCGGTTGTGACGTTTTTCGAGAAGAAAAGCTCCTCGATTGCCACCTCGTCCGGGTGAAATGTGTCCACCAGCGTACAGATATCATCGTAAATCTCACATAAGCGCAGGTGCATCGGTGTTCCAGGAGCGGTTTTTGCCGCACCGTACTGCACCGGCGTAAATTTCATATTATCGAACCGCACCACGCCATAGCCAATCGTGCCGTAGCCCGGGTCGATGCCAAGAATCGTTATCATTTCTTTATAACCTCAAAATTATACCACGTTCGCACACATTGTGCAATAAATTTTAGTGGCAGGTTAATGGAAAATTGAGAATGGCGAATTGAGAACCGCGGTTACGCGCAAAGCGCATTATTGAATTGCCGCCCTGTGGGCGGACACATTCATTCTCCATTTTCCATTCTCAAGTCTTCTTCCGTTGGCATAACCGCGCCCTTATGCTGTACGGTATACGCCGAACATTCGGACGAAAATGTCAGATAATCCGCAAGCTTCTCCTGCGGGATGTCTGCGAGCGTTTCCGCTGTCACACCGTCGCGGGTAAGCTGATACAGGAACGACCCGATGAACGAATCGCCCGCTCCGGTGGTATCCGCGACCGTCACCGGCAGCGCTTTGGTTTCGGCGCTCGCGTTCGGCGTGTAGACTGCCGCGCCGCCCGCACCGCGTGTCACAAGCAGCAGCCTGCAGCCCTGCGAAAACAGAAGCTCTGCCGCTTCCCTCTCGGTTTTGCAGCCGGTGCAGAATTCAACTTCATCATCCGACAGCTTCACGAGGTCTGCATACGGCAGAAACTCACGAATCGCTGCCTGACAGCTTTCCGGGCTGCCCCACAGCGGCAGACGCACGTTAGGATCAAACGAGAGGAACGCGCCTGCGTCCTTTGCCAGCCGGATGGCCTTGCGATGTGCCTGCTTGACAGGTGCATCTACCAGATCGACCGAGCAGAAGTGCAGCACGGCACAGTCCACGAAAATATCCGGCGTGATCTGTGCTTCATCGAGAAACAGGTCTGCCGAGGGATTGCGATAGAAGGAAAACTCGCGGTTGCCGTTCTTATCAAGCGAAACAAACGCCAGCGCGGTATTCGCCCGTCCAGTGCGGAACACCGTTGAGATGTTCACGCCGTTTGCGTGCAGCGTTTTGAGAATGTGCGTACCGAATGCGTCCTCTCCTACCTGCGAAATCATCTGCGCTCTGCCGCCGAGACGCGCCACCGCGGTTGCAACATTGGCCGGCGCACCGCCCGCGACACGCTCAAACTGCACGACCTCATCAAGTGCACAGCCGCGCTGCTGCGGCACGAAATCAATGAGCAGTTCGCCGATTGCCACTACTTTTTTCATCGTTTATTCCCCCAGAATATGTCGGTAAATCGCCTGTGCGACACCGTTTTCCATATTGCTGCCGGTGATAACGTCCGCTGCTTCGCGGATGCACGGCTCACTGTTTGCCATGGCAACCCCCAGACCGGCCATCTGCAGCATAGTCAGATCGTTTTCGCTGTCACCGATGGCGATGACGTTGGCCAGCGTGCAGCCGAGGTGATGCGCCAGCCATTCCAGTCCTCGTCCCTTGTGCACACCCACGCGGTTGACCTCGACATTGCGCAGCTCTCCGCCGTACATGACGGACGGCGCAAGCTCGAAAATACCGTATTTATCGAGCGCAGCCGTCAGCGGCGCGATTGCATTCGGGTCATCGTGATAAAGAATCGCCTTGGTGAACGGGCGCGGCTCGTCTGCGAGCGCAGCGCGCCACGCATTCTTGTCCCCGACAAAGTGATAACCCTCGTCGGCCTCATCCATCACGACCCGTCCGCGCCGCTGCAGATTCTCGAGAAAATGTCGAAAAGCATGTCCATAGTACAAATCCTGCGTGGTATACAGGCATGGGTCGGTATCAATGGCAGTGCACTCGTTCAGGATGATGTCCACCATTTCTGTGCTCAGACCGTCGAAAAACGCCGGTTCCCTGTCGTCCGGATGCTGCACTGCCGCGCCGTTTGCGGTGACAAGCCAGTCCGGTGCGGCTTCCAGCTGTTCACTGAAGCGGCGTACCTCGCGCACATTGCGGCCGGTGCACAGCACGATCTGCACGCCCGCCTGCTGCGCCATGCGTACCGCGCGGGCGTTCTCCGGCGTAATGCGGCTCTGCGCATCCAGCAGCGTTCCATCTAAATCCAATGCCAGAATTTTGTATTGATTCGTCATATTCATACTCGTTTCCTGTTCTCATTCGCGCAGCATGGCACGCCGCGCACGATAATCGGGTAAATAGCGCTCCACCAGCGCCCAGAACTGCGGTCCATGGTTTTTATGTGCAATGTGCGCCAGTTCATGCACCACCACATAGTCGATAGCGGGTTCGGGATAGTCCATCAGCCGCCATGAGAAGCAAATACTGTTTTTGCCGCTGCACGAGCCGAACCGTGTTCTCGCTGAGGTGATCTTCAGCCCGGTCGGGTACAGATTCATCTGCTTCGCGTAATACTGTACCTTGGGCGGCAGCTCTATTTTCGCTCGGCGGATAAGCTCAGCCTGCCTGGCCTCATCCGGCTCCGGATGTGCCGCACGGCGGGACTGCTGATCGGCAAGTGCGCGGACGATCCAGTCCGTATGCTCCGCGACAAACCGTTCAATACGGTATTTTGCCAACCGCAGCGGCGCACGAACGATCACACGCCCCTCGCGCGTCACCTGCACGGCAAGCGTCTTGCGTTTGGAGCGAACCAGTTCGTACTCGATCATATCATTGTCCCTTGCGCTCCAGATTGCGGTTATAGAAGAACACCGCGACCGAAATGCCGCAGATCAGCAGATAGCCGAGGACGCTCCAACCGTCCGGCAGTTGGCCGAACAGGAAAAAGCCGAGGACAGCCGAGAAGATGACCTGCGTATAGTCGAACACCGAAATCTCCTTGGCCGGTGCGTTGGCATACGCGAGCGTCACGCCGAACTGTCCCAAAGCGGCTGACGCACCTGCGCCGATCAGGCAGAAGAACTGTCCCCATGTCATTGGGTGGTAGTCCGTGATCATAAACGGCACGCATACCAGCGTGGAGAACATCGAGAAGAAGAACACGATGCGGGCGCTCTTTTCGCCCTTCCGGCTGAGTGCGCGCACACAGGTGTAGGCCGCGCCTGCACCCATGCCACCCAGCAGACCGATAATTGCCGGGAAGGTTGCCGAGGAAAAACCCGGCTTGATAATCAGCATGCTGCTGCCGAATGCCGCAAGCACCGCCGCGTACTGAAATACGCTGGCCCGCTCCTTCAGCAGAATGAGCGAGAAGATGATAGCGAAGAACGGCGACATTTTATTAAGAATGTTTGCATCTGCCAGTACGAGATGGTCAATAGCGTAGTAATTGCAGAAAATGCCGAGTGTGCCGCAGGTTGCGCGTATGATGAGCAGCGGCAGGTTGCCCTTTTCCCACTTAAAACCAACCTTTTCGCGGCACAGCACCACGGCGGCCACTGCCACCGCGACCAGATTGCGGAAAAATGTTTTCTGCGTGAACGGCAGATCACCCGCCAGACGCACGAATGCCGCCATCATCGCAAAACCGAATGCGGACATGATGATAAAACCGATTGCCTTACTTTTTTTAGAAAGCACTGAAGTCTTCCTCCTTTTTCGCTGTGAGTTTTCTGACTGCTTCTATTGTAACACACAAACTGTTTCGCGTGTCAGAGAAATCGTCTGTTTTTCGCGTTTTGAAATTTTTCAAAAAAATTTGGAAAAAGGTGTTGACATTTGGCGTCCACATGGATATAATAATTCTTGTCGCTGACAGTGAGGCGACTCGATGAGAACAGAATGCGAGTGTGCTGGAACTGGTAGACAGGCACGTTTGAGGGGCGTGTGTCGATCGACGTACGGGTTCAAGTCCCGTCACTCGCACCACCTTCTTTCAACAACCAAATATGCGGATGTGGCGGAATGGCAGACGCGCTAGCTTCAGGTGCTAGTGTTCGCAAGGACGTGGGGGTTCAAGTCCCCCCATCCGCACCAAGTTAAAGAGCTTCAAACTTATGTTTGAAGCTCTTTTTCTATACTTTTTACGGTGTTCAGTTTTGCGATGTAATTTGTGAAAAACTGCTGTCTAATACCGGTGTCTAATACTTTGCACGACCTGTGTTTTCGCACTAAATTCTTTGCGCTAACATTAGCATTGTATTAGACGATTTTCAGCACCTTTCCCATCGCGGCAGCCGTTTCCTTTTTCGCATTTTCGTCGGTGTGCGTGTAAATGTTCAGCGTAGTCATTGCATCAGCGTGACCGAGAAATTCTTGAATCTGCTTAATGTTTACGCCCTGTGCCAGAAGCAGACTGCCTGCTGTATGACGCAAATCATGGAAACGGATTTCCGGCAGGTCGCACTTTGCCAGCAGCTTCTTAAAGTTGTGCGAAACATAGCCCGGCAGGATGATACGTCCGTCAGGCCAAACGCACACGAAATCGGAGTCGTGATACTTGTCCCCGTATTCGCGCTTATTTGCTTCCTGCTGCGCTTTCAAACGCTTGAAGCATCCAATTACATCGTCCATCACACTAAGCATACGGTGGCTTGTGAAGCTCTTGGTATGCTCGTCGATGAGCAGCGTACGCATTTGAGTAACCGTATTGGAAATCATAATCGTGTGGTTCTTAAAATCAATGTCGCTCCAACGTAAGCCTAACGCTTCACTACGGCGCATACCAAACAACAGGCCCAGCATGATAACCGGCTCCAGCACTTCACCATGAATAACTTCCAACAACTTGTTGGCCTGCTCAGCTGTATACGCTTGACCCTTGAAACGGTCCTGACGATTCTGGCGAGGCAAACGAGCGCGGTCGCAGAGATTGACTGAAATCGTTCCCTTGTCCAGTTCCCTTTCGAGAGTGCCGTGGATGATAATATTATGTTTTTTTATCGTTTCGATAGTCAATCCCTCCTTCAATTTCGTCTTGTAATAGTCTTCGATATCATCTGTCGTAATTTCAGTAACCAGCTTGTTTTTCTTCTCGAAAAACGGTATAATATGCTTGTTAAGGTTCAGAGTATACAGTTCATAAGTATTTGTGCGGATTTCATACTTCTTGTATTCGACCCAAGCCAGCAATGCCTCAACAAATTTGAGTTTTGTGACGAGAAATGAAGTCGATTTCGCATTTTGAGCTTCTAATTCCGTTAAAATGCGGTGCAGTGCCGCATCTGCTTTTGTCTGGTTACGACCTTTCTCCGAGATTCCTGTTGGAATCCACTTTTGATGAAGTTTTCCGTTTTCGTCCTTTTGATAAACTACGACGTAATACTTACCGTGCTTTTTCTGTAAGCTTCCTTTCATCTAGCATCACCTCCCTTGCGGAGTGATAAAGATGCAAATTTGTTCATATAAAGTCCTTTCCGTATGGAAAAGGGTTCGTGATTTTTAAAAATTGGGATATAACAGTTCGTGCATTGCTTACGATAGACATTCCACACTGTTGAAATATGTGGAGGCTTTAGACCTCTTACCTTCATAGTATGTATTAAGTCGATGTGAAGAAAAAACAGGAGCGCTCCTGCGCTCCTGTTTTCTTATGCCCTCACTCCTTAGAACGGTCTATATTCGTTCAAATTGCCTTCGAGGTACATTCCTTTCAGGGTGAAATGCAGGCGAAACAGCGCATCAATAAAGAGGTTGGGATGCGGACGGCTGACATGGCCTGCCATTTCGTCAATATCCTGCATCGGGCTAAGACATGGCGGAAAGTTGCCATCGACAAGCGCGTGCAGGCAACACTCGGTATCACGATGCAGCGGCAGAGCGACCTTTTGAAAATCCTGAAAAGAAACGTGCTCGAACAGCTCTTTCAGCATCGCAATCATGTGGTTCAAATCCTCCATCTTATTTTCTCCGAGGATAATGTCCGGTGTCATGAAGAACAGCTTACCATCAAAGCAGTTCGCAAGGAACAGAACACAATTCGGCGCACCGTTCGGCCACGGGTACTGGAAGAACATGAACCAATCGAAAACGCGCTTCTCTTTTTCGGTCATCTGGCTTTCGAAATCCAGCAGATTGAACTCCAGTTCGTCCAGATTCATGCAGTCCAGACCGAAACGATCTCCGAGTTCCCATGCAAGTTCCTGCACTCGAAGCACCAAATCTCCGGTGACAGCGAACCGCTCCGGCTCACCGAGGTTCTTGACTTCCTCGCGGAAGCGCATTACAGTTGTTCCCAGTTTCGACTGCGGAACATTCAGCACATTTTCGAACAGAGATTGTACAGTTTCAATAGCAAAATTATTCATAATTGTAACCTCCAAGACCGTTAAAACAGTTTTCCGTCAGCGTAAATCTTCATCAGTATATGGTGCAATCTGAACAATTCCTGCACCAAATCATTGTGCCGTCCGCGATAAAGCACCGCCATTTCAAGTTCGTCGATGTGGCACAGCGGGTCAAGTTCGCGCGATACACGACCGGTTAAAAGTGCATAAAGATAGCCCTCGACATTGCAATGCATCGGTACGGCGATTTTCTGAAAGTCCGCAATCGTGAGGACATGAAACAGGTGCATGAGCATCACAATCGCCTTGTTGACCTCTTCCAGCGTGTGGCGAGTGACCACCACATTCGGCGTGAGGAAGAACAGCTCGTTCTCGAAGCAGTCGATGAGAAGCAAACGGGCCTCTGGTGCACCGTCGCGCCAAGGATACATCAGAAAATCATAAATCTGAAAGGTGCGGCGGTCACTCTCGTTCATACGGTCGACCATCGTGGCAAGCTGGCAATCACGGTCAGCCTTGTTGAAATACTCGAGGTGCAGGTCGTTGGTGATACGCTCGATCTCACAGCAGATGTCGTTTTCGAGCACATCGGTCAGTTCTTTCAAATCAGACTTGCTGAGTTCCATTGCATGGTTACGGAAGTGCTGAACGGTGTCGTTCAAATAAATAGTGTCTACGGTCTGGATTTTACGAAAAGCGTCTTGAAAAGTTGTAATGTTATTCATGGAAAAACCTCCCTCAATCAGCAAAAACGGCGAACTGGCGATAGAATTTCTCGTCAGCGGACAACTCAGCGATGATGTAAGCCAGAACTTCGTCTGCCTCGTCACCGATGCCCTTGCTCCACTCGCGGTAATCGTTCGGGCACTGATTCACCGCATAGGCGAAAACCTTACTCGATGCGATACCGGAAGCCAGATCGTGCAGCGCGGCATAGACCAAATGCACGAACCCGCGCAGGCGCGGCATGGTTTCCAGCGTTTCGCGGAAGAGCGGGTGGTTCGGCGGGACGATAACCACGCGCAAACCGTTGCGGCTAACCAGCTCGAACTTCGCTTTTGGGTCAATGCAGAGAAGCAGCACCGTGCCAATCGCTTCTTTACCGAAGTTCTTCTGCGTTTCGAGAATACACTCGGTAAGCGGCTTCAAACGCTTCGGCAGGCGGTACGGGTAGACGATAACAGTCACCTGCTCTCCGGTCGTGGTCTTGCCGATTCCACCAACTAAATGCTTGGAATTCATAAAGAATCCTCCTTTGAAATTGTATTTGAAAACAAAAAACAGCGTGTAGGTGTGCCTACACGCTGTCTAACAATTTCGACTGGAGGAAAATCCGGGTTCGCTAAATAAGCCCGTTTCGCTTGCATTTCTGCTCAAAAAAGGGTATACTTATTCTGTGTGGTGCGGAAGTTTTTCCGTTGTGTAGGTGGGATTGTCACCTATACAGGTGCAAGAGAGTTGGCGCTCTCTTGTACTGCCACGTTATTTTGTTTTCTGATAGTATAATACCATCTACGGTACCGTATGTCAATAGGGTTTTATAAAAAATATGGGTCCGTATAGAAAAAGATGGACAACAGCACTTCTGTCATATAAAATAGAAGTGTATATAGGGGGTATTCAAAATGAGCGTAAGTGATGCGCAGCGCAAAGCCAGAGATAAATGGTTGAAGGAAAAGGTTGAAGATGTCAAGATGCGTGTCCCCAAAGGACAGCGCGCAGTCATACAGGAGCATGCTAAGAAATGTGGAGAGTCTGTAAATGCGTTCCTGAACCGCGCGGTAGCGGAAACCATCGAGCGCGACAATTCTCAAGTTCCCTCTTCGACAGCCGAAACGAAATAAAAACAGACCGAAGTCGAACCGCGAAATTCAGCGATTTCTCGACTTCGGTCTATATTTTTAGGCACAATGTTTTTGGGAATTTTCAAAGTCTATTGATTTTTCCAACGGTTGTAGCAGCTACAATCATTGACAATGAAAAATGCCTATATTCCTGCGTTTGCTACTTTCTGCTTTCCAAACAATAATTATTTTGTATATCTACACGAATTTTATTGTCTGCATTTGTACAATTCGATGGTGTTTTTATCACCTTAAAAATCACGAAAAACCGTGTTTTTGCAACCAAACCCCGTATGTGATTTTGACCCCTAATTTTAAAATTCCGAAAAAACCGTAATGATTACGGGGTCTGGATAGAAAAAACCGTATATTTTTCGATTTTTATATTGCTTATTGCTTAGTGATTTTGATGGTTTTTATACGGTTCTTATCGGATTTTTTGATGATTATGGGGTTCGCCCATTTTCTGGATATAACTTTTTCGCCGTTTTCGTTTTTCCTGTAAATAATTTCATATTTTGCGCTAACAGCACCGAAATCTATGGATTTTCGGTGCTGTTGTGTTTTTGGCAACCATCAACTCTTACATAATCAGATTATAGGATGATTACTGATGAAAGGAGGCTCTGGTTGTTTCAAGTAATTGTTTCCGGCGGTTAGGAAAACCGCACGATATGCACCTTGAAACAGCGTCCATGGTTGTGTTTTCGATAAAAAACGCAATCACAATCAAGTTGGGACGTGTGCAATCGAAACGGAATTGGCGAACACCGGCGGCTCGGATGAGCGCACGGCATGACAAATATTTTCTGTCGGTCACCAATCTATTGCTGCAATTATTGGTCGTAAATAACACATCGAACGCGAATGGCTTAAAGGTTATATTGCACAAAAAAGTGCAATATAACCTTTAAGCAGGCGCTCAATCGGTTTTTTCAAATATCACCAGAGCGCCACTGGCTTTTCTGCGGCAATGATTGTAGCCTTTCACGAATTTTTTCTTCATATAGATGTTAGGTTGTTCAAAAATTGATTTATTTCCCAACTAATTCGCCCACATAGGTTTATCATCTTTCCCACTGATTCATATATCAGCGAACAAAAAAGATGTCTCTCGGGCGAGAGTTGAACGTCATGGCGGGTTGAAATCCCCGGTGCGGATGCATAAAAATCATGGGATAACTATACCCATTTGCAAAGCAATTTTTGTATAGGAGGAAATTATGGGCAATAGAAATAACAACGGAAGTCTTTTCCATCAGCTCATCAATGCGCCGGGATTGATGGAGCGACAAGACCTCTCACAGCCGGTATCATTCCAAACCAGAGAGAATTATTTCAACTGGTGTCACAAAGCGGCCAGTGTTTTCAAAAACTATGGTATCCGAAATTTAAGCGAAATCGGCAAGGACGAAATCCAACGTTACGAGAATCAACTTGAGGCTGAGGGCAAATCTGCCTCAACCATTCACAATTATCTCGTACCGATTTGCAAAGCGACGGGCATCGCCATCAAAGATATTCGCAAGCCGATTCGTGCATCAAGCGAGTTCAAGCGCAGCGCTGGCAAAGGTCGTGGTGACGGTGGCAAACCTGCTGAATTGAACAAATTTCTCGGGCTGCGCGAGGGCGACCTGAAACGGCTGCGCGGCGATTCGCTTATATACAAGAACGGACATTGCTACGTTATCGTGGATAAAGGCAAGGGCGGCAAATATCAAGAGCAACGTGTATGCGATAAAGATGTTACTGCGGTTGAAAAATTCTTCGATGGTTCACATCGCAAATTATTCATCGCCGGAGATTTTGGCCGCAACTTCGACTATCACGGCCAGCGTCGGGAGTACGCAATGAATATCTGCGCCTACTACACTGAGCAGGCCAAGGACCCGAAATTTCGCAAGGAGCTTTACAAAGAGGTTGCGACACAGTGGCACCAGCTCAACAAGAAGCATCGCGGCCACCTTGAACCGCTGAGTTTTTTCGATAAGCCATATGTCCTGCGCGGCAAGAATAAAGATTTAGCCATCAAACAGGGTCGGCCATGGATTCTCGACCGACTGGCCCTGCGGGCCACGAGCGTTCTCCACCTCGCACACTGGCGAGATAATGTTACGGTGCAAAGTTATTTGGCGAAGCGGTAATTGGTTTTCAGCGCAGATGAAAAACGGTCACAGGAGAATTATGCCTGCGACCGTTTTTATATATCAATCAGAAATAACTTGTGCGCTTTACATTTCACCCGAATACATTCTAATATCAGTAAGCCATTCCAGGGTAAATGTATCGACTGCTACCGAAGCAACAGTTTGGCCATTATGCATAATGCGAATGTAGGTGCGCCACCGCTGTCCTGCATCCCAGTAAGCAGCTTCGCCCTGTTCATATTCAACATCCAGACTATCTGGGACACCTAAACTGCGTGCTATGTCACGCAACTGCGCATCGGACAGCCGGAAAGACTCTCTACACCAAGTAAAATTCCAATTTTGGTCAAAGTAAACAGGGTTTCGGTCAAATGTAAGGGCAATCGAAGAACCGTTGAAACGCAGCGTACCGGAAATATAGTCACCCGATTGCAGCATCATAGAAGGAAGCGTTGCTTCATTGCCCTTTAATACAGCCGTACCAGTGCGGCAATAGTCATGGAACCACCACAGATAAAATTCAATATTGCTCCCGTCCTGCGTTACATAAAGCATACGTTCGGTTCCCGGAATCGTGTACAAGCCTTGCTTGATAGACGCATATTCTTTCAGGGATACGGTTTTGCGCTGCGCCGGAACAGCAACACGCGAAATAATCGCTGCAGCTTCTGCACGGGTGATTGTTGAAGTCGGTTTATATGTACCAAATTCATCACTGCCGGTCAATACACCTGCATTATACAGCGTGAAAATTTCTTTGCTGTAGGCAGTGGATGCATTGACATCAGGCAGGGCAGTAACTGCATTGACTGCAGAAAGTTCAGAATCTGGAAGAGCATGTGCGAAAATATACGCCATTTCTCCTCGGGTAGCTTTCTTAGTGTAGTTAGTGAAGTCACCCGCGTTGATGATACCATTCTCAATCGCATATGTAACATACGTCTGATACCAAGGCGTTCCGTTTTTCAGCGTGCTCTCTCCATCGGTGTAAATCTGATGGACGCGGTCAGCCATAACCAGTGCTTCTGCGACTGTCAGATTGTTGGATGGAAGAAAGCCCTTATCAGAGCCATTCATCAACCCGTATTCATAGCAGAGCTTAATCGACGAAGCGGCCCAATGCGTATTGGATACATCAGCAAACTGACCGGTGTACGTTTCTGATTTCTGGAAATTCTCCATGCTGTCCTGTGCAGCGTATGCCGAAACACACATTCCGACCGACAAGCAGGCGCTGATTGCTACAGATAATACCTTGTGTGATTTTCTCATTTTAGCCTCCTTATTATTGTACATAGCGTTAAATTGAAAGCGGAAAGATTACTATAACGCCAATCTTTCCGCTCTCATTTTCAGGGTTTACGACAGTGAGCGTAGAAAGCAGCGAATTATTGATTCATTTCGCAAAAGCGCATGAGAATTGCCGCAACTTCTGCTCTCGTTGCATTATTTTTCGGATTCAGGTTGCCATTTGCACCATTTACAATGCTGTTTGCAACAGCCCATTGCATTGCACTAACTGCATAGTCGCTGATGGCAGCGGTATCCGAAAAATCGCTTAAAGAACCGTTTGCAACCGGCGAGCCAGCATAACGATACAGCATAGTAACTAATTGTTCGCGAGTAATATTCGCCGTCGGATTAGTGCCATCAGATACTTTCTGATTCACAGCCCAATCCATGCCCTTTTGATACCATGGATTACTGTCGCTGGTATCTTGTCCTGCATAGCGAGCGAGAACAGTCATCAGCATAGCGCGAGTGGTAGTGGCATTGGGAGCAAACTTGTTTTCGCCAATGCCATTCATCATACCCTTATCGGCTACATAATTTACCGCTTCTGCGTACCAAGCGTTATCCGCTACATCTACAAAGCGGGTTTCGGCAGGTTTGGTTGCTTCAGGAACAAAGATGGGCGTTACAGTTACCTTGCTGTCTGGCATGGTAAAGGTATACTTGCCGTTTCCCTTATTAGATACAGTTAAAGTATTACCCTTGCTGTCCGTAACCGTCAGCTTGTCCAGCTTGTATCCGGTATCGGGCGTTACCGAAATCGTTACAGTATCGCCTTTCTTTGCAGTAGATGGGCTGACAGAAATCTTACCATTCTCTACACTGGGAGCAGAAATAGCGTAGCTGCTGCTGGAAGAACCGCCTCCACCGCCAGAACTTCCACCGCTATTATTGGAACTGTTGTTATTCGGATTAACTTGTACTGTGCAGGTAGCACGCTTCTCTGTTTCTCCTGTTCCTACCGTTGCAGTTATCTTAGCAGTACCTACAGCGATTGCAGTTACTACACCGTCCTGTACCTTGGCAACCGACTCGTTATCACTGTTCCATTTGACATCGCTGGTAGAATCCGTTTTTGTTCCGACTGTAGCTTGAAGCGCAAAACTTTCACCAACCGAAAGATTGAGTTCCGAACGATTCAGCGTCAATGTCTCACTGTTATCAATAACAGTTTCAAACACTCCGTCACTATTAGCATCAATCTTAATAACCGGCTGTTCTTCTGTACCGATAGTCATAGAATCCAGAAGAACTTCATCCTGGTCCGTAGTAAATGTCAGTTCCTTAGTATTTTCTGCATCCATAACAATAACAGTGACATCCTGCAGATTATCGCCTTGAATTGCCATTCCCTCATCCGTTTGTTTCAAGGAAACATCTTCAGAGTCGTTACCGCTGATTGCGATAGAATACCAAGGTAAAGGAGAATACCCCTCGTTTGCATCAAATTCCAGAGAATACTCACCAGAAACACCTTCGGCAGAGATACTGCCATCAGGAGCAAAATTGATTTGTTTCGCATCATCTACATCCGCTGAAAGGTCGATATTCGCATATGTCAATCCAACGGTGAACTCACCGCTTTCTGCCGGACGAACAGAATACGCTTTATCCAAACTCGGCAGTACCAGATTCAACGGCGAATGAACTACAGTTCCGTCAATCAAAGCATTATCATCATAATAACTGATAATACCTTGCTCTCTCAAATCCGTAGAACTGTCGATATGTGTTGCAACATTATCTTCAACCAAATAGTATTCGTTCATACCATTTTCAAAGCGTAACTGGGCATAAGCGTTTGCCGTTGCATTATGATAGTTCACAGCATCCATAACGGCAATATCGTCATTAGCTCTTGTTAATTTTGTCGCCCATTTGTAATCTGGGTCATACCATTGGGAAGTTCCCGCATTATAATATAAGTATCGCGCTTTATTAGGAAAGTTGCAATCATATATTACAATTCTAGAATCATACTTCACCGGTGCATAACCGTTTTGTGGACGTATAAACCACCAGCCTTGCTTATTCTTTTCTACATCATAGGCAACAACAGCATGACCACCCTTAGACCCAGAAAAACTTAGCTGAACCGGGGTACCGCCTGTTGAAACTTTAGAAACCTTTTCCTCTAGAATTTTCAATTCTTCTTGTGTCGATTTAATTGAAAAATTACTGCGGGTATTCATTGCTGCGGTTGTAAACTGCTGAAGATAATAAAAATTAATTAATGATTCCGTTCTATCATTTAATTTAATATCGTGCAAACATATCGTTCCTTCATTTCCAGGAAGATTAGTCGGATTAATAATATTCTCTTTTGTCAATATCGCAGCAACCGACATACCATAACAAGAGCCGCCCGGTACTTCTCTTTTCTGTAGTTCAATGTTATTTCTACGTGCAAAACCTATATTTGATAATAAATTTTTGTAATCATCATCTGTCATATAATATTGGTCGCTATGATAATTACTATCGGAATTACTGAATTGCCATTGATCTGTTCCGAATTTTATTCTATTATCAAATTCATTCTTTGCTCGTAAATAAATATAAGATTCTTGATTTAGGGTAGCCGTGGTATGTGCAATATCTGCAATCACACGATATGTTATGCCCTGATTCTGCTCTGGCCATGGGGTATTTACTAACCATGTAGCTGTTTTGCTTTGACCTATGTCTACTGTACCAACACCAACATCTTTAGTACTATCGTCAGATAATGTTAAAAGAGGGTCCGCTTCCAAAGATAATGTAACATCTTGAGCGGCAGCTTTTGCATTATTCTGCATGGTAGCTGTAATTTGGTAAGTATATTCCCCATTGGTATCCGCAATCAACTCATGTGACAACCGAAGGTCCACGAGTTTTTTATCTGATTCCGGTCCTGCTGCAGTCAAATGCATATTTCTTACAGCATGCAAGTTGGTACCGCTATGTGTAGCTGCTGTAATTCCCAGCCAGTTATGCCCTGTGGGTGTAACTTCGTTCTGTAATTTCAGAGTTCCATCAACATATGCTGAGCAGATATTGTCTTTAACAACAATCTTTAATTTATGCCACTGCTCGTCCTCTGATTCTGGAAGCGGTGCAGTAGCAATATGATTGCGTGAGCTTTCCTTAACCAAACCAATATGATTGTATTGAGGATCGAAATAACGATTATTACCGCTGTAATAAGTATCTAATTCAATGCCATAACCCTGCGAGCCAGTAAATCCCATGTCAGCACCATTGGGTAGCGTATATCCATATTCTGCCCAAAAAGCTACTGTAATGCCATCCGCACCACCTAACGGGCGGTCCGAACTGCCGGTATAGTATTCTAAATCAAGGGTAAAATCTCCTTCTACTAATGAGGTAAGCCACATGGCGCCTGATGATTCCATTGTATAATCAGGAGTCAATACCCAATATCCGTTTTCCTCATCATATTTGGCAGCTCCAGAAAGAATAGCAACGTCTGGCGACTCCGTAGTTATGGCTAATGATGTCGTTGGCAACAATCCAACCACCATACAGCACATCAACAAAATGCTAATCAATCGTTTCCATCGTTTTTTCATCGCATTTCCTCTTTTCTATTATGTTTTGCCGTGGTTACGGATTGTACATATAAATCGTGCGTACTAATTCGGCGGTAAACGAATCAACAGAAGCATACGCTACAGCTTTTCCGTTGCACAAAACCTGCACAAACGTTGTATAGCGATTTCCGGCATCCCAATAACTTGCCTCATCCTGATGAAATGTAATACTGAGATTATCAGGAACTCCCAGACTACGCGCGACACTGCGAAGCTGCGCATCTGATAACTCCCACATGGAATCTCTCAGCCAGATAAATCGAGTTGTCTGAGGAGTATAAATGCCATCATCTTTATCAAACGTGATTGTAGCAAAAGAACCATCGAAAGATATGATGCCGGAGGACGGGTCAGGAGTAGGCTCGTCAGCACATACGAAATGTGCGCTATTTCCGTTCAAATCAGCAGATTCCTCGACAAGCGTACTTTTGATAATATCATCTCTAAACCAATATGCAGTGAAATGAACAGTATTTCCAGTTTTGGTAACATAAAGCGTATGCGTCGTACCCGGAACGGTATATAATCCTTCCTTTACATTGGAATACTCTTTCAATAATACAGTTTTACGCTGCGAAGGAATAGCAACACGCGAAATAATCGCTGCAGCTTCGGCGCGAGTAATAGTCGAATTAGGCTTATAAGTACCAAATTCGTCGCTTCCAGTCAATACACCCGCATTATAAAGTTCGAAAATCTCCGCGCTATATTGTGTAGCTACAGATACATCTGGTAAGGTGGTTACCGTATTGATGGCAGTGAGTTCAGTGTACGGCAGCGCATGGGCAAAAATATATGCCATTTCACTTCGAGTAGCCTTTTTCGTGTAATTAGAAAAATCGCCAGCTTTGATAATTCCATTATCAATAGCGTATGTGACATATGTCTGGTACCATGGTGTTCCGTTTTGCAGGGTGCTTTCTCCATCGGTATAAATCTGGTGCACACGGTCAGCCATGACCAATGCCTCAGCAATAGTAAGATTATTCGAGGGGAGAAAACCTTTGTCCGAACCGTTCATCAGCCCGTATTCATAGCACAGCTTTACCGATGCTGCTGACCAATGGTTGGCAGATACATCCGCAAACTGATTCGTATAGGTTGCGGATTTTTTGAAATTATTCATGTCATCTTTCGCCGCAAAGGCTGTAGTGCACATCCCCAATGCTAAACAGGCACTTATGGCCACGGAAAATGTACGTCTATATCTTTTCACATTGTTTCCTCCATTCTCTCAATCAGATTACAGGCATTAAAAAACATACTGCAGTACTTTACTCATTTTCCACCCTTCAAATATTATTAAGTATCCTATTAGGATTTCAAGATTATTCTATCATATCCAAATAGGATATACAATAACAATACATTAAAAGAGGTGAGAAAATGGAACTTGATTATCAAGCAATCGGTATACGCATCAGGCGGCTACGTAAGGAACAAGGGCTTACTCAACAACGATTGGCGGAATTGTCCTCTCAAGAACCATCTAACATCTCTCACATCGAGCGAGGCGCTACTAAGTTAAGTCTTCCAACCATTGTAAACATTGCGAACTCGTTAAATGTCACGGTAGATGACTTGCTCTGTGATAGCCTTGAATTTTCAAAAGCTGCTTTTGAGCGAGAAATATCCGAAATACTGTCTGACTGTACACATCAAGAATTACGCATCATTTCAGGGACTATGCGTGTATTGAAAGACAATTTGCGAAAGGTCGGAATATAATTTACTTGTCAGCACGATATTCCATGCCGATAACGAAAGAAGTGCGCCTGTGCGCATCGGAACCAAGTCATTGAAGTCTCGATGGCTGTCTAAAGTATATAGTCTACACGTTTTGGCTTTTCACGAAATATCAGATTCCTCTTTAGGTTAATTTTTCCATCAGCAACCGGCGTTTCTGATGTAATCTTGTTTTTGTTACCTTTAGAAAGAATAACAGGGGTAATATACTGAAACTTAATATCTTCTTCAGGCATATCATGCTTAGAGAAAATAGGGCTTATCTATATTCCGCCCTTTGACTTGATTAAATCGGAAGAACTTGCAGCAATTCATTTAACTTCCGATAATATATCTTATAAGAACATTATATCACCCATATTCTTGCTATTCAATTTAAGATTTCCAATATCTCTATTCTAAAAGAAGCGTGCATTAACTCACGACCCATTCGTACTGTGGCAATAAGCGCGAGAAGTTGTCTAATATATGTCTAATAGATTGTATTTCCAAGCAAAATTTCCTCTGCAAAACGAATTTTCTACCAAAATATACCGATTTTCTACTGGTTTTTCTCGAATTTTTCAGTGTTGTTAATCCCGATTTCATAGCAAATCGGCGTATATTCAGCACAAAAACAAAGTTATGCACTCGTGTTATTCATTTTTCAGCTGGTTATATGCACAAAAATCGTATCTTCAGGTGCTAGTGTTCGCAAGGACGTGGGGGTTCAAGTCCCCCCATCCGCACCAAGTTAAAGAGCTTCAAACTTATGCTTGAAGCTCTTTTTCTATACTTTTTGCGGTATTGGGTTTTATGATGTAATTTGTGAAAAACTGGTGTCTACCACAAGTGTCTACCAAAATCGAAACGCTTCATTTTAGTGCTGATTTTAGTGCAGGTTCAGCACTTTTTAACGATTTTCAGGATGATATGATATCGTTTCAGGACATATGCTACCGATCAGCAGCAAAAGCACAATTTCCGCATCACCAAAAGAGCTGAAACCCAAAAGTTTCAGCTCTTTCACACATTTTCAATTTTCCCCTGCCTCCGCTACCTTCATACGCGAATACCCAATCGGCATATTCAACGGTACGCTTGCTCGAATCGAGTAGTATACACCATTTGCGGTCTGCAGCAGCACGCGATCGCCCTTAGAGAGATTCGGCAGCCAGCCTGCGTCCTGCTGCGCTGTCTCGTTGTAAATGCCCAGATTGTATTTGCTGCCCGGTATCGTCACCGCAAACGCACTGACTGTCTCACCGTTTCCCAGAAAACTGTAAAACGGCTTGTACTTCACATCTTGCGTCAAATACACATTCCGGTAATAGCCGCTGATCGAATGCGAACCGACATCAGCCACCTCAGCCAGCGCCGTACTCGATACCGAAGCCGCTTGCTTCGGCACTGTCCACCCGGGATACAGCGCCGAGAACTCCGGTACCGGCTCTACTGTGCCGTCGCTGTGCTGAATGGTTACCGCACCGTTCACCGTCCACGCTTGACTGCCGTAAATGGCCTTCTCGCGTGCGGCTTCTGTGCCGATATTCGCCGCACCGGCGCTCATCATCAGCGCAGAGACCGCCATGCAGCTTGCCAGCGCGGCGCTCAGTATTTTTCGAAATCTGTTCATCATTTAACCCTCCCTGTTTGCCCTCTAATTACTATCCATACCTTACCGGTTTTCATTTCAACATACCATCGGACTCACCTCAAAAAAGCAGTTATCTCAGCAGATAACCCATGTACATTGCATTTATCATGGTCTATCTGTAAGATAACTGCTTTTCACCGAAATTGCAACCGGCTATTCCTGCTTAGTCGTTATTCGTTCCTGCTTTGCACGTTAAGGAGCAAAATATCGCAGATGAACCGGTCGTTCTGCTCGTAAAACCGAATCAGTCCCTGATTGCGTTCTACCGCCTGCCGCATATTCTGAATGCCGAAGCCGTGGCGATACCGGATATTTTTCGTGGTACGCAGTGCCGGATTGTCCGACAGCACCGGATGTGCGATATCATTGGCAATCACAATCGAGCTGTATGCTCCCTGCGGCTGAATATGAATATCCACCACCTTGCGCTGACTGTCTTTTGCGGCACGAATCGCGTTGTCCAGCGCATTGCCGAGGATGATGGTAATATCCTCCGGCGAAATACCCGCCAGCGGGGTTGTGATAATAGCACTCAGCCGAACGCCTGCCCGTTCCGCGGCTGCGCTTTTGCTGTTGATAATCGCATCCAGCACCTTGCTGCCCGAAAACATGATCAGCTTGTTGACGGTATTCTGCTGCTGCAGAAGCTGCCCTGTGTACTGCTTGATACCCTCGACATCCCGTTCTTCCGCCATGGATAAAATGCAGAGCAGGTGATTTTTGAGGTCATGCCGCAGCGCACGAACCGTGTCATACATATTCTCAATGTCCTTGGCGTTTTCCTGCAGACATTCGTTCTGCAGCGCGAGCAGCGCCATTTCGGTTTTGATTTTTCCGGCTTTGCCCAAACGGATAAACAAAAAGTAGACAACGATATTCAGTATCAATACAATACCTACGGCATACAGAACAATCGTCTGAATGCTCGGTTCCTGTATCGCCGCATACATCATCAATGTAATAGCCAGGTCGGACAGCATCGGTACGATTACCAGTGCGATAACGTCCATCCCTTTTAGCTTTCCGCTTTCCTTGATACGCAGAATAATCCGCGTGATAACAAAAAACAACAGCTTGGTCAGGCAGATGGACGTAACGCGAATCCCGCTGAAATGACTCAACAGAAACGCCACCTGATTACCGGACAGCTTGGCCACCAGCAGTGTTGTAAGCGTTGCCGTAATGGCCACCAGACCCATAGTAAACGCGGACACGAATATTTTTTGGAAAATATTACCCCTTAATAGGGTAACGCAAAATAGAATATTGACCAGAATCTGCAATGAGCTTGCATAATTTTCATACAAATGTGTCCACGAGAAAAACGCTACAATGCAAAACGAGAGAATCCATATCAATGCGGTTCCCCAGTATTTCGCTGAGGTTTCCGTCTTATATCCGAAATACTGCACCAGAAAACTGAGAATCAGCGTTACTTCCACGGCATTGACTGCCATCTCAAACCAGAAATTCATGGGCGCAGGCTCCTCATATACGCCATGAAGGCGGTCTGTGTTTCCTCTGCTTTGGCGCGGCTGACCGGCAGGACCGTCCCGTCCGTCAAGGTGACGCTTGTCCGGCTGCAGATTTGAACAAACCGGCAGTTCAGCAGATAGCCAACGTGGCAGCGCACGAAAAAGTATTTGCTGAGTGCCGTTTCGATATCGCTCATACGTGCCTTGAACCGCAGGGATTTCTCATTGTAATGTACAACGATATAATGTCCCTGGCTCTCAAAATACACAATCTCCGTGATTGGAATGCGGGTGCTGCTGCCGTTCATCGTAACCGTGTAGTGAATCTGACGGCTGTTGAGAATCTGCAGCATTTTCTCGATTACCTGCGGCAGCTCCTCCAGATGCGTTTTGCGGAGAAACCAGAACGGCTGAAACGCAAACGACTGATACACCAGATCTTCCATGCCGGACAGGAAAATGATAAGAGGCTTCGACGGCATGGCTGACAGCTCTTCCGCGACCGAAAAGCCGTCTTTTTCAGGCATATCAATGTCTAAAAACAGCACATCTGTCGGCCTGCATGTAATCTCACGCAAGGCTTCCACGCCCGTGTGCGCGGACACGATCTCCGGTGTGATTCCGTATTTTTTGAAAACGGTCAGCAGGCGTTTTTCAAAGACCTGCGTGAATGCGGTATCGTCATCGCACAGTATAATGCGCATGAGTGCTCCTCCCTGTTGTGTTCTGAACTAACTATACCATAAAGCAGCACAGCAGACAATATTTCACAAAGTGTTCTGTCTCCTGCTGCCCCGTTTCTATTATACCGCAGATTGATGGACGTCCGGCTGCAGAGCGGGAACGCAAAGTGACCAATCAGGAACGCGCTATTGATTTTGCTCTCGAAAACGGGTATCGTGCGTAACATAACCCGATAGAAATCAGGTGAACGATCTATGACGACACAGGACAAGGAACTGTTTTCCCAATTATACGACCGGAATTACAAGCGGCTGCTGTATGCGGCCATCCGCATTGCACACAACCCGTTTACAGCAGAGGAGCTGACAAACGAGGCGTTTACCATCCTGCTGACGCATTTTGACCGGGTGCGCCAGCACCCGAATCTGCCCGGCTGGCTGCACACCGTGCTGACCAATCTCGCGCTTGATGAGTACAAACGGCAGAGCCGGTATGTGCAGGTGCCGCTGGACAGCGTTCAGAATCTTGGCTGCGAACCGGCGTCCCTTTCTATGCTCGACCTGCTGCCGAATGAATTATCCCGCACGGATAAGGAGATTCTATATCTGCGGTATCAGTTGAATCTGAACTGTGTGGACATTGCCGAATATCTGCATATCAGTCACGAAGCCAGCCGTGCGCGTTTGAGCCGCGCCAGACAGCATTACGCCCACCTGCTTGCGAAGGAACGGCTGATGTGAGTCCTGCCAAATATTTCTGCTGTGTGTATTATGCGGCAGCAGAACTGCACGATAAAGGGAAAGTCAGCCGTTTTCGGCTGACTTTCCCTTTATATATCATCCTTCTTGCGCTTCTGCTCCTATTTCCGCGAGGATTTGACAAGCCGCTCCAGCGTTTCCACCATCTCCGAGCCTTCCAGCGGCTTTGCAATATGCATATCCATGCCCGCAGCAAAGGCAAGCTGACGATCCTCTGCGAAAGCGTTTGCTGTCATGGCGATGATTGGAATGGTTCTCGCATCCGGACGCTTCATTGCGCGAATACGCCGCGTTGCTTCCAGACCGTCCATCACCGGCATCATCACATCCATTAAAATCGCATCAATTTCTCCCGGCCTGGAATCGGCAAAAATGCGTACCGCCTCCTCGCCATTCACTGCCTTGATGATGAAGGCTTCTTCCACATTGAGTACAAACTCAGCAATCTCCATATTCATCCTGTTATCTTCCGCAACCAGCACATGCAGTCCGGCAATAGAGCTGGTCTGCAGCAGGCGTTTCGGCTTGTTCCGCTTCTCCGGTGCATGGCAGATGCGGAACGGCAGCGACAGCGTAAACGTCGTGCCTACGCCCTGCCTGCTGACAAAGGACAGCGTGCCGCCCATTTTCTCCGCCAGACTTTTCGCAATCGGCATACCCAGACCGGTACCGCCGTATTCCGATCGAGCCGTATTCCGCTCCTGTGCAAACGGCTCAAATACATGCTTCTGAAACTCCTCGCTCATGCCGATACCGGTATCCGCACAGGTGAATTCAATCTGTGCAGTCTCCGGACCCGCACTCGTCTTTTCGCAGCATCCCAGCCTGATTTCGCCGCCCACGCGGTTGTACTTGACCGCATTGCTGATGATATTCATCAGCAGCCGCCGCAGGTGCAGCGGACTGCCGAGCAGGCAGCGGTGCTCAACCGGATAGCCATCCGTTATTATCGTAATGCCCCGCTCCCGCGCCTGCTTATCCACCACCATGCCAACGCTGTCCAGCAGTTCCTTGAGGTCAAACTCGCGTTCCTCCAGCATGATCTCGCCGGATTCGAGTTTGCCCATGTCCAGCACCTCGTTTACCAGCTCGAGCAGCAGACCGGAGGCATCCCAGATTTTCTTCCGGCACTCGGTCTGCTTGTCCGGATCGTCCTTGTAATAATTCGCAATCTCGATCATACCGCGAATGCCGTTAATCGGCGTGCGGATATCGTGGCTCATGCGCTGCAGGAACTCTGTCTTAGCACGGTTGGCCTGCTCGGCCTTTTCAGCGGATTCCATCAGCTGCTCACGGAATTCCCGCTCGCGCCGATCCTGCTCGGCCAGATATTCCCGCGCTGAACGTCTGCGGAACATCTGAATCGCGGTCAGCATGATCAGATAAATGATCAGCGCCGCCATCATATTTTTGATCATATCAGTCGCTACCATGCGGTCGGATACATAGGCGTAGATATAGTAGTCGCGGCTGCGGTCCAGACCGCCGAAATAGGTGCCGCCATCGCACTTGAAATGCCCGACCGCGGCGGATGAAAGATTCGACTTGATCTGCTGCAGAATACGGCTGTCCTCCACCTTGGTATCAGCCAGCTCTTCATCGTTGGACGCGATAATGCGGTCGCCGTTTGCCACCACAATCACACCGTCGTCCCTGGTATTATAGCCCGCAAGCGAGCCCTGTATGGTCAGCATATAATTGCGTGCATACTCCGCAGTGGTGTGATAGTATGCAACGATCACACCGGGCACATCTGTACGGCCGTACGCCGAGATATCCACATAGGAGCCATCCGGCAGGTCAATCCGCGAAGCATAGGTCTTCTGCGGATACCTGACCACATCGAGCACTGTATCCCGCTCTATATACTCCTGCAGTGTCAGAAAATTCAGCAGATCACCGTTATACTCGCACTGCACGCTTCCATCTGTGTCCAGCAGAATAATGCCGGTCAGCCGCTGTTCCTGCGCATAGAACCGAAGCCGTTCTTCATCTACAGCCGAGCCTTCATAGCCGATATTGCGGTTTACCTGCTGTGCGTTGTCCATGATACGCATCAGACTTTTGGTAACAGATGCAGCATTGTAGCGTGTATAGGTCGTGCACTGCTCCTTCACATAATCTATCGTATTGCCGAGCTGTTCCCGTGTCTGCGCGCTCTCCGCACGCACCGTGTTAAAGCCGACCACGATGACCAGCACGGCGCCGATTGCAGCCGCAATCCGTTCATACCGGCGCGTGGCTTTGTTCTTTTTAATCTGCAGCACAGTCCACCTCCAAATATTTATCCGGATCGGACAGATACCTGCCTATGATCGTTCGAGTCGTACCGTCTGCACGCATTTCCTCGAAAACCCGGGAAAGCTGTTCGTTCAGTCCGCGCGTATCGTTTTTTGCAAACGCCACACCGATTCCTGTCGTGAGAATGCTTTCGTCCAGAATACGGTAATCCGCATCATAATCTTTCATGTACTGCCGAATAGCGGTTTCGTGCGCCGCGATCGCATCCACATAGCCCTTGCCGAGAGAGGTGTAGAGCAGTTCGCGATCCTCCAGACTGTATACTTCACGCACAAGCGGAATGCGGCTGTCCGTTCGCTCGAGGAAAATACTCTCCGGCTTGGTGGTGGACTGCACGGCAATAGTCTTGCCCTCCAGATCGCTCAGCCGGTAAATATCGCTGCTGCGGTTGACCGCAACCACCTGGCGGCTGATCATATACGGTTCGGTCCAGTTGTATTCGTTCTCGCGCCCATCAATGGAAAAACATCCCCAGATACAGTCAATATCACCATGTTCAACCAGTTTCTTCTTTTCTTCCCAGTCAATGCCGACGAAGGATACTGCATACCCCAGCCGTCCGAAGGATTCCTTAGCCAGATCCACATCTATGCCTGCCGGATTGCCGTTTTCATCGGTATAATTAAACGGCGGATAGTTGTCGCTGCCCACCTTGATCGTTATCGGTGTTTCCGTCCGGTGCTCCTGCATATCCTCGGCAGCCGTACATCCGCACAGCAGCACACCCGCCAGTACTGCCGCAAATACACCGAAAATCCGTCTTTTGAGTCTCATGGCTTCCCCTGCTTTACTTTTTATCCTTATTATACCATTTTAGATCTATGAATGCCAGAGAGAATGTGACATTTTATCCCAGTATTTTTCGACAACTTTTTCACTTTATGTCGATTTTTTCGTACCCAAATCTGCCAGCAGCACCTTCATCTGCCCGCCGCAAACCATACCTTCCTGCGCAGCAATGTCGTTGCTCATGTCGATGGTGACGCACTTGTGCTCGCCGGTGCCGATCAAGTAATACGCCTGCCGCATAACGGCGCTCTCACTGCAGCCGCCGCCGATGGTGCCCGCAGTAGCCGTATTGGCATCGACCACCATGTACGAGCCTGATTTTACCGGCGTGGAACCGCTGGTCTCGTATACGAGCATGAGCGTTTTTGGAATATCACCGCGTGCAGCGGTTTCCAGCAGCGGCAGGTCGATATCCTCTGCGGTGAGAATGCTGCTCTTGGAACGGCGGTCGGTCGTGCGGCGGCGTTCCGCGATCAGCTCTGCCACGATAGAAATCGCGATCTCCTTGACGGTCAGCGCACCGATGTCCAGACCGATGGGCGTATGAATGCGGTCGAGATCTGCCCGAGAGAAGCCTTCTTCCTCAAGCATGTTCAGCAGACCGACCGTGCGTCTTTTCGACCCGATCATACCGAGATAGCGCGGCATGATGCCGCGCAGAAGCTCCCGCAGGCAGTCCGCGTCATAACGATGCCCGCGCGTGATAACGGCAACGTAATCGCTCTCTCGGATGCCGATTTTCTCGATTGCCGCCGGAAACAGATCACATACAATCTGCTTTGCTTCCGGAAAGCGCGGATGGTTGGCAAAGGACGGTCGGTCGTCCGCCACGACAAGTTCAAAACCGAGATCGGCCGCATAGCGGCAAAGCGGCTGCGCGATCGTGCCGCCGCCGAGCAGGATCAGGCGTTCCTGCGGCATGAAATTGCGCGTGTACTGTACGCCGTCCGCGTCGATGGTCAGCGCCGCCGGAAGTCCCTTGCGCGCATTTTCTGCGGCAGCCTGCAGCTGTTCCAGCAAAGTCATCGTGCCGCCGCTCCTTCCGCGTGATAATCGCCGCTTTTGCCGCCGGTCTTGTGCAGCAGCAGCGTCTCATCAATACGCATACCGCGGTCCACCGCCTTGCACATGTCGTAGACGGTCAGCGCGGCAACAGAGGCCGCCGTGAGTGCTTCCATCTCAATGCCGGTCTTGTGCGAGCAGCGCAGCGTGCTGACAACGCGCACCTGTGTCTCCGAGACAGCCTCAATGGCGATGTCCACGCTCTCGATCGGGATTGGATGACACATCGGGATCAGCTCTGCCGTCCGCTTGGCCGCCATAATGCCCGCGATGCGCGCGCACGCGAACACATCGCCCTTGGGCGCTGTGCCGTCAAGGATCATGCGCAGCGTCTCCGGCTGCATAGTCAGCACGGACTGCGCCACAGCTTCGCGCTGCGTGACCGGCTTTGCGCCGATGTTGACCATATGCGCTGCACCGTTTTCATCCAAATGGGTCAGTTTCATGTTGTTCCTCCCGAAAATTCATTCTGTTCTGCAAACACAAAAAACACCGCTCAAAACGACGTTTAAGCGGTGTTTCATCTGGTCCGAGTGACAGGATTCGAACCTGCGGCATCCTGCTCCCAAAGCAGGCGCGCTACCAACTGCGCTACACCCGGATAGTATTGTGAGCGCCCCGCATTCCGAGGAACCGAGGCGCTTGATGGTGCCGGTGACCGGACTCGAACCGGTACGCTGTCGCCAGCGGTGGATTTTGAGTCCACTACGTCTACCAATTCCATCACACCGGCATAACATAGTTATTATATCGTAAATCGCACCGGTTGGCAAGAGGAATTTTCCGAAAAGGGTATTTTTCTTTCACTGCTGCAAAAGATAAAAGCCATTCCCGCAGGAATGGCTGTTATCTGTTAAAACAAATGTGCAACGCCAATTACACCCTGAGAACCGAGCAGCATAATGAAGCCTGCAACAATTACGCCGCACAGAATTGAAGTCAGCGCCTTGGTTTTCGGCATTTTGAGCAGCGTTGCGATCAATGCACCCGACCATGCTCCGGTGCCCGGCAGCGGGATCGCCACAAAAAGGAACAGACCCAGCCGTTCATACCGGGTGACCTGACCGGTCTTTCCGAGCAGCTTTTCACGGTACTTGGTGGCAAAGCCGGAAAGCGGGCCGAGCGAGCACACCCAGTCCAGCAGCTTTTCGCCGAAGAACAGTAAAAACGGGATCGGGATCATATTGCCGATCACAGCTAGCGGAATCAGCTCGATCGCCGGCACGCCTGCGACCGCGCCCAGCGGGACCGCACCGCGCAATTCTACCAGCGGAACCATGGAGATGAGCACAACCGCCAGTTCACGGCCTGCGCCCATCAGCCAGTTGAATAACGATGAAAACACGATTTTTTCCTCCTGACAAGTGTTCTATGGGAAACAGCGAATACTCACACAGATATACTTGTTAATGATACCCTATTCCGCATACAAACGCAAGCGCTGCAACCGTAAAATCTGTGTAAAATAATTTGACGCACCCCTTGCGAGCGGTTATACTGAATATATAAAGGAGGGGATCTCCATGCCGCGAGGACAAAAAGACGCTGCCTTTTACGACAGCGCGGCTCTGCTTGTGCTTTCTCTGCTTGAGGAGGCGGACAAGACCGGTTTTCAGCTGCTGCATGAGGTGGAATGCCGCTCAGACTGCGCGTTTGCCATCCGCGAAAGCCGCCTGTATCCTCTGCTGCACGGACTTGAGGCACGCGGCGATGTCCGCTCCTGGGAACGGCAGACCGAGGACGGCACGCACCGTTTTTACCGGCTGACCCGTCAAGGCGTGAAAACGCTCACCTGCTGCCGGGAACAGTGGAAAACCTGCCGCAAGCCAATCGGAGGTGGCGCCTGTGTCACCAAATAAGCTGATTGTGCCGTACCTGCACCGCGTGTGCCGGCATCTTCTGTGGCCGCCTTACCGTGCCCGCGTTCGGCGGGAGCTGACCGACCATATTCTCAGCCGCGCGGAGGAGCTGCGCTGCCGCGGCAGTCTCACGCAGGAGCAGGCTGTGCGTCAGGTGCTGCGCGCACTCGGTGACCCGGATGTACTGGGAAAGGCTCTGCGGCAGGCACGTCTGCCGCTTGCACGGGTAGTGTACAATGTGATTTTCGCCACTGTGTGGATCGCGATTCTGCTCTGTGCGTTATATCTGACAATTTACCTGCTGTAAACATCACAAAAGCGTTCTGTATGAGATTTACAGAACGCTTTCTTTAAGCAATACCGCATAGCGGTGTTGCCTAAGGCTGTCGAAAAACTAACGTTTTCCGAGCAGCCTCTCGCTCGAAACCACGCTTTCGAGCGAATACCGAAGAAAAACCGCGCCCTGCGGGCACATTTTTTCTTCCCTTGTATAAATTCCGAGATACATGCTCCCGGAATTTATGAATTTGCTCCGCAAATTCTATTTTATGCGTGCTGCCGCACGAAGCGTAAAAATTAAAATAATATTTTTTGACAGACTGAGGCAATACCGCATAGCGGTGTTGCCTTTATTTTCTTGCGCTGTGCAGCAGCCACAGCTTGCCGAGAGTCTGCACCAAGCACGCCACAAGAATGACGCCAAACGCCATCGCGCCCGCCTCCTCGATGAACAGCGTACCGTATCGAGCAAAGTCTGCCGTGTCGCCCTGTACGAGCGCAAGCGTCGTGTAATACAGGTCGCCGCCCGGAATCAGCGGCACCAGCATAGGCACGAGCAGCGTGATGACAGGCGCTTTGAGCAACCGTGCGAGCACCTCGGCCAGTGCGGCCGTTGCCAGCGTAGAGACAAAAAACGCGGTCACGCGGTTATCATACCACTGCATCGCCAGCAGATACACACTCCAGTTTACCGCAGCACCCAACATGATCGTGATCAGGCGGCTGCCGTAAATATGAAACAGCAGTCCGAAGCCGAGCGCACCGATCATCGCCATGACAATCTGCAGAAGGATTTCACCCGTCATACGGCACCGCCCCCAGTCTGCATGAGCACGAGCGCGCAGCCTGCCGCGATGGCAAGCGCTCGCAAAACCGCTTCAAATGCACTGAGCAATCCGGTGATGGTGTCGCCCACGAAAATATCGCGCATGGAGTTGACGAACGGAATGCCCGGAATCAGCAGCATGATGTTGCCGATAATGATATAATCCAGATTCTGTCCCATGCCGGTTTTTACCGTGAGAGCCGCTGCCGCGCACATCGCCGCCGAGCTGACCATGGTCAGCACCAGCGGCTGCAGCGAAATCCGATCACCGAGTACGCCGATGACATACAGCAGCACGCTGCACAGCATGGCGGCAGCGCCGTCCCTCCAGGTGCCGCCGAAGAACACAGCGAACGAGCCTGACGTGATCAGATACGCCAGCGGCAGCCGGCAGCGCAGCTTATCCGGTGCGGTGCGGATGGCTTCCAGACGTGCGTGTAATTCCTCCGGCGGAACAGGATTCACACATACCTCGCGCGACAACTCGTTGACTGCCTCAATGCAGCGCATATCGGTTCCGCGCCGCAGAATGCGGCGCGTCTGCGTGATCACCTGATCGTCCGCCGTTCGTACCGTTACTGCCATGCTAGCCGTGATGGTCAGCACATCCGCTCGTACAAAACCGTAGGCGCGTGCCAGACGGCGCATGGTGTCCTCTACGCGGGCTGCCTCAGCACCTGAGGTCAGCAGCAGCTCTCCCGCATCCAACACAGCGGAAAGTGTCTGCTCCGGTCGGTCCATTAAACCACGCTCCTCTCATTACAGCAGCGGCGCGAACAGACGCAGCACGCTTGCCGTGATCGACCGAATCCACGGCACTCGGCGCAGCCATTCATCGTCAATCCGGCGGCTGACATTGATGGTCTCTATAATATCCTGCTTAACAGCGGCAACGACCGAGCTGTTGTAGAAGCAGGTCGCGCACTCGAAGTGCAGGAAGAATGAGCGGAAATCCATGTTGATTGTACCGACCACCGCCGTATCATCATCGGACACGATGGTTTTCGCGTGCAGAAAGCCCGGTCGGTACTCATAAATCTTGACGCCCGCTCGGTGCAGCTGCTGATAGTACGAACGTGTGATCATGTACACCAGCTTTTTATCCGGAATGCCCGGCGTCAGGATGCGCACGTCCACGCCGGACTGCGCCGCAATGGTCAGCGCCGTAATCATCTCGTTGTCCAGTACAAGATACGGCGTGGTGATATAGACGTACTTTCGCGCGTTATGGATGATCTGCAGGTAGGTGGATTCACCGATATTGATGTCGTCGAGCGGTGAATCCGCAAACGGCTGCACATAGCCGTCTGCCGGCAGCTTGGCGGTCGGCAGATAGTTTTCGAGCGGCGGCATGTCCTCGCCGGTGACATACTCCCACATCTGCAGGAACAGAGCGGTCATATTGGCTGTTCCCTCACCTCGCAGCATGATGCCGGTGTCCTTCCAGTAGCCGAAACGCACCTTTTTGTTGATATACTCATCCGCCAGATTGATACCGCCCATATAACCGACATTGCCGTCAATAATCGTCATCTTGCGATGGTTGCGGTAGTTGAGATAGGTGTTCAGCGTCGGGATAAAGCGGTTAAAGCGCACCGCGTGAATGCCGAGGCTCATCAGATAGCGGTCGTAGTCTTTCGGCAGCGTGCAGATCGAACCAACGTCGTCGTACAGCACGCGCACATCCAGTCCGGCGGTCGCCTTCTCCCGCAAGATATCAAGGATCGTATCCCACATTATGCCTTCTTCGATGATGAAATACTCCAGAAAGATGAACTTCTGTGCGTGGCGCAGCTCCTCGCACATGGAGTCGAACATTTCCTCGCCGACACGGAAATATTTCGTCTCCGTGTTGGTCCACACCGGCATACCGTCCAGCGTCTCGATATAGCGGGCGCGTGCTGCATGACGCGGATGCTGCTCGATCAGCTCCTTTGTAGCAGGCGTGCGCATATAATCAGTGAAATCCGGCGGTTTCGGCTCGTACTGATGCTGGGTACGCGCCCGATTGAGCGGCGTATTGCCCCAGAACAGATAAAACAAGCCGCCGAACAGCGGCAGCAGCACAATAACCAGCATCCATGTGATCTTGTACATCGGGTTGTCGTACTTACGCACCAGCCAGATGACAATGATAACGCTCAGCACGGTCAGTGCCGGTGTCAGCCAGTGATATTCCGTACTTGCCCAGCTTACGCCGAACATAACGATTGCAAGCTGAATCAGCAGCAGGAATCCGCCGACAACGCGTCGGTCGCCCAGCAGCTTGCCTACTTTTCTGCGCATCATAATCTCTCCCTTCCCTGCAAAACGCAGGCCTTCCATAGACTATAATCATATCGCACAAGGTATAAAAAGTCAACGCGTCTGCGTTGCTCTCCGGTTAAATATGTGCTACACTAAAAGTAACATTTTTGTAAACCACCGTTAATCATACAGGAGGATCATCCATGCCCCATATTTCCGTGCCCGCCGCCGAACTGAACACGCGGCTCGACCGTCTGCGCTGTGCCATGACCGAGAAGGATCCTGCGTGGTCCATGCTTCTGCTCGACAACACGCTCGACATGTACTACTTCACCGGCACCATGCAGGATGGCGCATTTGTCGTGACACCCGATCAGGCTACGCTGTTCGTCCGCCGCTCGTTTGATGTTGCAAAGGACGAATCCGCCTTTGCAGACATCCGTCCGATGGGCAGCTTCCGCGGCATCAAGGAGGTCTATCCGGATATTCCGGAGACCGTCTACGTTGCCGCAAAGACCATGACGCTGCAAAAGCTCTCCATGCTGAACAAGCATCTGCCGTTTGCACCCAAGCCGATGGACGGTGTGCTCAGCGCGCTGCGCTCGGTCAAGAGCGCGTATGAACTCGACTGTATGCGCGAATCCGGCAGACTGCACCGCTATGTCATCGAGGAACTTGCTCCGGCGTTCCTGCGCGAAGGCGTCAGCGAAGCACGCCTGTGCAGCGAGATCTGCACCGCCATCGTGGACCGTGGCGGCATGGGTATCTCGCGCTACAATCAGCCGGCAGCCGAGGACGTGCTCGGTATTGCCAGCTTCAGCGAAAACAGCCTGTGTCCCACCGCACTGGACAGCCCCTCCGGCTGTATCGGCACCTCGACCGCAATGAAGTCCATCGGCTCGTCTGAGCGCAAGCTGCACGAAGGCGACACCGTCCTGCTGGACATTCCGTGCGGCTTGCGCGGCTACCATACCGATAAGAGCATCACGTTCTACTACGGCGAGCTGGACAAGCATCCGCAGAGCGGCGTGATCCGTGCGGCACGCGAGCAGTGCATTGCATTGGAGAACGAAACCGCATCTCTCCTTCGTGCCGGTGCCGTTCCGGCTGAAATTTACGAGAAGATCCTCTCTCTCGTCGATCCTGCGTTCCGTGAAGGCTTTATGAACGGCTGCAAGTTCCTCGGCCACTCCATCGGTCTGACAATGGACGAAACACCGGTTCTCGCCAAAGGCTTCTCGGCTCCGCTTAAGTCCGGCATGACGCTTGCCGTTGAGCCGAAGATTGCAATTCCGGGTGTCGGCCTCATCGGCTGCGAAAACACCTATGAGATCACCGCAGACGGTCCTGCGCAGTCGCTCACCGGCGCATGCGACACGCTGTTCGAGGTACTCAATCAGTAATCTATACAAAAACATCCGCTCTCTGTTTGTACAAAGAGTGGATGTTCTCTTTTCACTCCTCTTTTGCATCCGGCATAGAATGGCGCAAAGGAGGTTTTTGCTTATGAATCAATCGACGACTCTCGCCGTCGTCGGCGGTGATGTGCGTCAGGCGTATTTAGCCGAGCTGCTGCACGAAGCAGGCCACACCGTGCGCACGTTTGCACTCGAGCGCCGGCCCGCCGCAGGCTGCACGGCTGTAAGCGACCTGCAGGCGTGCCTTGACGATGCACGCGCGGTCATTCTGCCTATGCCGGTGCAGATGGGGGACGGCAGCCTGAACGCGCCGCTTGCCAATGCACAGCACACCATCGGCGATGTACTCGATGCCATTCCCGCCGGAACACTGACGCTGGCCGGTGCCGTGCCTTTTTCCGTACACGCCCGCGCGGTGCAGAACGGACTGACACTCATCGACTACTTATCCCGCGAGGAGTTGGCGATCCGCAACGCGGTACCTGCCGCATTTGCAAAAAGCACAGGCTGTCCGGTTACAGGCGGCAGGCTTCCTGCCGGAGATACTCCACGAGAGCCGCACAGAATTCGCGGTTGCTCGGCGGCTCCTTATCCTGTGCACGCGCTTCACCGAAATATCTGGCAAGCACGGCTTTATCACACTTATCCCATGCGCGGTGAACGGCGTATCGCATGTTGCGCTCCACATTACTGCCTTCGCTGTTCAGCTGCTGCGCGACACTGTGATAAATGATCTTGGTGATGCTGGCACCGTCGGTCTCCCGATACAGGCACACGGTCAGCAATGCACACTGATAGCCGATCGTCTGCTCGCGCATACCCAGCTCACGCAGAATCTGGGCCAGCCGCTGCTCCACCGTGTCTCCCCGACTGGTACAGGTGACCGCCAGCTTGATGCGCTCATACAGTGCATCCGCGCAGATTGGCTTACGCAGCAGCACGTTAATGTGCAGCAGACTGCACTCTACATAGGTCTGACCGCCGATGAACGAGCTGAGCAGGATAATGCTCGTATCCCACATCTTATTCTGTCTCATCCATGACGCAACGGCAAAGCCGTCTGCATACGGCAGGTCGGTATCCAGCACGACCATATCCGGCGTTTTTTGTCGAATCATTTCCCACGCCTTCGTGCCGTTCGACGTACAGCCGACAAGCTCCAGCTCATTGCTCGCCTGCATAAGCCGTTTTGTCTGTTTCAGCAGAGACTCGTCCGCACACGCCAGTAAAATACGCATTTTGCCTTGTTTGATCTTCATTTACTGCTTTCCCCCGGCTTTCTCTATCTTATGCCGATTTATGGATTACATCTTATTTTTACATATTCAGCGCGTCCGCGCAAGCGGATATCCCTGCTTTTTCCCGCATATTTATCGACAATTTTCGACAAGACCGCGTTTTTTCTGTCGAATGTCCGGTTTTCTCCCAACCGGACAGGTGCTCTGCGCTTCTTGGTGAAACCGCATAATCTCTCTATCAAAACCGCATTTTGGTGCTTTTACACTTGCATAAACGATAAAAATACGCTATACTATCGTTTGTGCCGTTCGGCACTTTGCTTCCGGATATGGAATGACAGTTCGAAACCATCCTGTCGTAAAACAAAACTAGGGACAACGAAACAGAAAAACTTTACGTTTCTCAATCAACGTTGTTGTGTGCATTATTTGGAGGTGAACGAAATATGGTAAAAGAAAACATGAGCAAGGTTCAAAAACTGACCGTTTCTGCTATGGTGATGGCACTTTATGTTGTTGTGCTGTACTTTACGCAGAGCTTCTCTTTCGGTGCGTACCAGATCCGCATTGCAACGGCTCTGTATGCGCTCGCTTACCTGTTTCCGTTCCTGGTTTTGCCGCTTGGTTTCGCTAATTTCATTGCCAACTTTCTGTTCGGCGGACTCGGTCTGCTGGACTGGTTCGGAGGCTGCTTCGTCGGTATCATCGTTACCGCGATCATCGTGCTCATCCGCCGCAAGGGCTGGAGCCGCTGGCTGATGATCCTCCCGATCATCCTTGTGCCCGGTCTCGGCGTACCGAGCTATCTGAGCTATCTGCTGCACGTTCCGTATTCTGTACTCGCCACCAGCCTGTGCATCGGTCAGTCCGTACCTGCGGTCTGCGGTGTCGTTCTGGTGAACGTACTGCAGCGCGCACTGTATCCCAAGGCAACTAAGGCTAGTTAATGTAAGGAGAATGCAACCATGACCGGAAGAAATAAAGAAGAACTGAACGGCGTCACGCTGCTCGGCAGCCAGAAGAACAAGTATCCCTCGGACTACGCGCCCGAAATGCTGGAGACTTTCCCGAACAAGCATCCGGACAACGACTATTTTGTCAAGTTCAACTGCCCGGAGTTCACCAGCCTGTGCCCGATGACCGGCCAGCCGGACTTTGCTACTATCTATATCTCCTATGTGCCCGGCGAGCGCATGGTAGAGAGCAAGTCGCTCAAGCTGTATCTGTTCAGCTTCCGCAACCACGGCGATTTCCATGAGGACTGCGTAAACATCATTATGAAGGACCTCATCCACCTGATGGATCCGAAGTACATTGAGGTCTGGGGTAAATTCACGCCGCGCGGCGGTATCTCGATCGACCCGTACTGCAACTACGGCAAGCCCGGCACCCGCTGGGAGGAGGTTGCATTCGAGCGTCTCACCCACCACGATCTGTACCCGGAGAAGGTGGACAACCGATGAGCGAAAAGGCAATGGTCCTGTGCAGCGGCGGCGTGGACAGCACAACCTGTCTTGCGCTTGCCATCGAGAAGCACGGCAAGGAGAATGTGTGCGCGCTGTCCATTTACTACGGTCAGAAGCACGTTAAGGAGATCCAGGCTGCAAAGGCGGTTCTCGAATACTACGGCATCGAGGGCACGTCTCTCGACCTGACGCCGGTGTTCGCGTACAGCGACTGCTCGCTGCTTTCCCACTCGACCGAGGACATCCCCGAGGAATCCTACGCCGAGCAACTCGCGCAGCGCGGCGGCAAGCCGGTTACAACCTATGTGCCGTTCCGCAACGGTCTGTTCCTGTCGGCAGCAGCAAGCGTTGCGCTGTCCAAGAACTGCAGCGTGATTTACTACGGTGCACATCACGACGATGCCGCCGGCAATGCCTATCCCGACTGCAGCGAGGAATTCGTAAATGCGATGAACCACTCCATCGTACTCGGCTCGGGCAACGCGGTACGCATCGAAGCGCCGTTCGTGCGCTGGAACAAGGCGCAGATCGTAGCCGAAGGTCTGCGGCTGCAGGTTCCCTATGAGCTCACATGGAGCTGCTACGAGGGCGGCGACAAGCCGTGCGGCAAGTGCGGCACCTGTCTGGACCGCATCCGCGCGTTTGAGGCGAACGGTGTGACCGACCCCGCAATGAGGTAAAACAAAAGACTGCTGTTTCATCGGAGACAGCAGTCTTTTTCTGTCCACCTTGACTTTTTCCTATAAGAATGCTATGATTATAGCCGTTAACCTTATTTTGAGGAGTCCATGCTATGATTTATCTCGATTATGCCGCCCATGCACCCGCGGACCCTGCGGTACTGGAGCGATTCTGCGATATAGAACGCCGGTTTCCGGCCAACCCGAACTCGATACACATGGCAGGCAAAGCCGCCCGTGAGGAAATGGCGCGTGTCACTGAGCAGATTGCAGCGCTGACCGGCGCGTCCCCTGCCGAGGTCATCTTTACCTCGGGTGCGACCGAGGCGAACAACCTTGCCATCAAGGGCATCGCACAGGCGTCACGGCATATCGGCAAGCATATCATCTCCACACCGCTCGAGCATTCCTCGGTAAGCGGCAGCCTGACCGCCCTGCAGGAGCGCGGCTGGGAGATCGACCTGCTCTCCATCGGTCGGGACGGCACGGTTGACCCGGAGGAAGTGCGCGAGCTTCTGCGTCCGGATACCGTTCTCGTTGCCATCTGCGCAGTGGACAGCGAGCTTGGCACCATTCAGCCGGTAAACGAAATCGCAGCGTTGCTGGCTGACCATCCGAACTGCCGTCTGCACGTTGATGCGACACAGGCCATCGGGCGCATCCCGGTGGACTTTTCCGGCATCGACACGCTGAGCTTTGCGCCGCACAAGTTCGGCGGCATCTGCGGCAGCGGCGTGCTGCTCAAGCGCAGCCGGATGCCGCTCGAACCGCAAATGAACGGCGGTGCCAGCACGACGCTGTACCGCAGCGGCACGCCTGCACTCGGTCTGGCGGCTTCGTCCGCGCTGGCACTGCAGCTGGCGTGCGATGAGCGTGAGAGCCGCTGTGCAGCCGTTCAGCGCCACAGCGAGAAGCTGCGCCGCGCACTTGCGGCGTATCCGGCGGTGCATATCAACAGTCCGGAGCACGCCGTGCCGCACATCCTCAATCTGAGCGTCAAGAATGTGAAAGGCACTGTATTTCAGCGCGCGCTGTCCGAAAAAGGCGTGTGCGTTTCGGTCAAATCTGCCTGCTCGGCAGACGGTCTGCCGTCCCGTGCAGTGTTTGCTGTCAGCCGTGATCGCAGAAATGCACTGTCCTCATGGCGCATCAGCCTGAGCCACCTCACCACAGATGCGGAAATCCACGAATTTCTGGCCGTTTTCGACGCGTGCTATCACGAGTTAGTCAAGTAATACAGGGAGCATCATTATGAAACGAGATTTACAGCCGCACGAGCTGATCGAGCGTAGTATCATCAAAAAATTTCGCAAGACCATCTGGAACCCGTTTACACTGGCGGTTCGACAGTATCAGCTGATTCAGCCGGGCGACAAGATTGCCGTGTGCATCTCTGGCGGCAAGGATTCCATGCTGATGGCAAAGCTGATGCAGCTGCTCCAGCGGTACAGTGAGGTACCGTTTGAGGTAGTTTTCCTCGTTATGGACCCCGGCTACAACGAGATCAACCGCAATAAAATTGAGAGCAACGCCGCACTGCTCCACATTCCGATCACCGTGTTCGAGACCGATGTTTTCGCGGTCGCCAACAACAGCGAGAAGAACCCGTGCTACCTGTGTGCGCGCATGCGCCGCGGCTATCTGTACAGCAAGGCGCAGGAGCTTGGCTGCAACAAGATCGCGCTCGGCCACCACTTCAACGATGTCATCGAAACCACCGTCATGAGTATGTTTTATGGCTCGCAGATGCAGGCCATGCTGCCCAAGCTGCACAGCACCAACTTTGCAGGCATGGAGCTGATTCGTCCGCTGTACTGCATTCACGAGGAGGATATCCTCGCGTGGAAGCAGTATAACGACCTCGAATTTATCCAGTGCGCGTGCCGCTTCACCGAAAACTGCACGATGTGCGACAACGGCGGCGGCGGTTCCAAGCGGCAGGAGGTCAAGATTCTGCTGCGCCGTCTGCGCCGCGACAACCCGAATATCGAGCGCAGCATTTTCAACAGTATCCACGCGGTAAATCTGGATATGATGCCCGGTTACAAGACCGGCGGCGTGCTCCACTCGTTCCTCGATGATTACGACGAACGCGGATAGAAAAGCGAATAGTGTTCAGCCGTCCGTGCGCTGCACGGACGGTTTTTCTCTGCCCGAAAGGTCGAAATACAGCGGTTCGGACACGCCGTGCAGATATACAGTCAGGCTCTCCCCTGTTGCAGTGATATGATCGAGCAGTGCGCTGTAAACCGTTTCACTGTACAGTTTGTGCCGTAAAACCGTGCAGAATCGCTGTCTTTCAGCGCGTGTGAGATCAGGTATCGCGCACAAGGTCTGCCGCAATACCACCTCCATGTCGATTGGCAAATCCTGTACAATTTGCTTCATGCAGTCCAGCAAAATCCGATTCCCAACTGCCGAAGCCGCACACGCTGCCACGCCGTGCTGCACCCGTTTCCCGCACACCCATCGCAGACCGCCGTCCGCCTGTGCGCCCCTGCGCGGCACAAACCGACTGCCGCACCGTCCGCAGACCACTTTTCCGGAGCACCAGTACCGCGCGGAGGGTCGGCTGCCGGCTTTGCGGGTTGCCTGCCGGCGGTCGAGTTCCCGCCGGACAGCCTCGAACATCGAGCGCGGCACAATCGCCTCGTGATGATCCCGCAGATAAACCTGCGGTGACTGCCCCTCATTTTTCACCTTGCGATGATCGAGAAAATCCGGCGTGCAGCTTTTGCGCTGCAGAAGATCGCCGCAGTATTTCTCGCCCCGGAGCAGCCGCAGCACCATCGTAGACGACCACGATTTTCCTTTTCCGCTTGGCGGCGGGATGCCCTCGGCGGTCAGCTCCCGTGCGATGATGTAAGTGCCTTTGCCGTCCATCAAGAAACGGCGGTACACCTCGCGGACGACTGCCGCCTGCTCGGGTCTTACCGTCAGTTCCCCACCCTGCAGGGAAAACCCGTATATATTGTTGCACCCGAACACCACACCGCGCTCCATCGAGCGCTGCTGCCCCCACTTGACGCGCTCAGAGATTTTGCGGCTCTCCTCCTGCGCTACGCTTGCCATTATGGTAAGCCGGAATTCACCGTCATTCTGGCGGGTGTCGATATGATCTCCAATGAATACAATACCGACTCCCTGACGGCGCAGCAGCCGCGTGTACGCGAGCGTGTCAACCGTATTTCGGGCAAAGCGTGAGACCTCTTTAGTTAAAATCAGGTCAATTTCTCCTTCTGCTGCCGCTGCCAGCATGCGCCGAAAGGCGGGCCGGTCGGATGAGGTACCGGACAGGCCCTCGTCCGCATAAACCTCCACAAGCTCCCAGTCCGGCTGGCGGCTGATGTACTCCGAAAAATATCGCCGCTGATTCTCCAGCGAGTTTCTCTGGTCCTCCTGCGAGGTGGAAACGCGGCAATAGGCGGCCACGCGCAGCATGTCAGCGGCCTGCGCACAGCAGCTCGAGCACCAGCTCCAGACGCTCGGGCGGCAGCACGCCTTCCGTGTGCAAAGCGCGGAGCAGACCCTCGATCATGCCGCGCGAAACAGCAGCCTGCTCCTGTTCGGTCAGTTTCATGGCTATCCCTCCTTCGCTTGCAGTCTATGCGAAGACAAACCCGTTTATGCGCCAAACCGCTAACGCCTTCCCTACCTGCGAGGGAGCACTTCAGCTCGCGATGGAGCAAACTGCGTTCACGCTACAAAATGCACGCTGTCTGGTGATCGGTGCCGGACGGATCGGCATGCTTCTTGCACGCAAATTATACGCTCTCGATGCACAGGTTACAGTCTCCGCACGCTGTACGCGTGATTTTGCACGCATCGCCGCCGCAGGACTGCACGCACTGGATACACGCAGGCTCGCCGGTCACCTTGCCGGTTTTGACCTGATTTTCAACACCGTACCCGCTCCGATCCTGACAACCGAGGTACTAACCGACATGAAACCGCCCTGCTTCATCATTGATCTTGCATCTCTGCCGGGCGGTGTTGCCGCCGATACCCTGCTTCCGGATGGCTGCCGCGTGCTGCACGCGCTGTCTCTGCCGGGCAAGGTAGCACCGCTCAGCGCTGCACGCGCAGTATTCGATACCGTGGACACGATTCTGCACGAGGAGGGTATTTTATGAGCAAACTCCGCATTGGCTTTGTACTGACCGGTTCGTTCTGTACCTTTGCCAAGGTCATGCCGGTTATACAAACACTCATCGAGCGCGGCGACACGGTCACGCCGATTCTGTCCGACAGCGCCGGTACACTCGACACCCGCTTTGGCACCGCCGCGCACTGGCGCGAGGAGCTGACCGCACTCACCGGCGTCTCCCCTATCGACAGCATTGTTTCCGCCGAGCCGATTGGACCGAAGGCGCTGTTTGATATACTGATCGTTGCGCCGTGCACGGGCAATACACTCGCCAGACTGGCGCACGGTCTGACGGACACGCCCGCGACCATGGCGGTCAAAAGCCATCTGCGCGGAGAACGTCCGGTCGTGCTGGCGGTCTCCACCAATGACGGTCTGTCCGGCAGCGCCGCAAATCTCGGCACGCTGCTGAATCGCCGGCATTACTATTTCGTGCCGCTCCGGCAGGATGCGCCGCACAGCAAGCCGCGCTCGCTTGTCGCAGATATGACGCTGATTCCCGCTGCCATTGACGCAGCCATGAACGGCAGACAACTTCAGCCCATCCTGCTTGCACCCAACGTATAAAAATCCCGCAGAGCTGACACTGAATCGTGACAAGTAATTATTGTGTCGCAAAGAACGGTGTGACCGTGAAAGTCACGCCGTTTTTTCTATGATCCCGGGCTCTGCCGATACGGGGATTGCCACCTCGTCCATGAAATTGAATCAGTTTACTTTTGATAAACAGCAAAAATCAACCGCCCCTTCCTTTCGGAAATGGGCGGTTGTCTTTACGTTTGTTGTCCTTGCACACCTGAATCCGCCGGCTATCCGTAATACGGCTGCATTCGTTCCTTATCACGGTTAAGCCAGCATTCTGCAGGACTTTTCTTATGATTCTTTGCTTTCCGGCTCCTTGCCGGTGGCAAATGTGATCGCACGGCTGCAGTTGGTAATCTGCACATTGTGCAATGCGCCGCCGAACTCACCGTCCAGTGTCCACGTCACCTCGTCATCGGACGAAAAACTGATTTTTGACGTGCGGAAGTACGCGAAGCGGTTAGATTCGACATTATGCGTCAGTAGGTCATTCGCCAGCCACTGCAGCTCCATCGGATTCTCGACCGGGTAAATGAGCAGCACCTCGTACAGTCCGTCATCCAGCGCCACGCCATCCGGCCGGATGGTTTTAAAGCCGCCGACCGACACCGTGTTTGTCACCATACCGTAGATGAAATCGTCCTCCATCTGCGTTTCCGCGCTGTTCACGCGGATGTGGTAGGTTTTGATGTTGGTCAGCGCCTTAATGCCCTCGATGATATATGCAGCACGCCCGAAAATGTTCTTGGTCTGCTGCGGTGTCTCATAGGAGACCTCAGTAAACGCACCGAACGCCGCAATATAGTTAAAATAGCGATCGTTGAAGCGGCCAATATCCAGCGCCTGCAGCGTATCGCCTGCCGCAATAACCGCCGCCTCAGCGGGCACCTTGGAAATGCCCAGACTGAACGCGAAGTCGTTTGTCGTACCGGCAGGCACATAACCGAGAACCGGACGGGTCTCCGCCTGCATAAGACCGGTAATCACCTCATTCAGCGTACCGTCACCGCCTGCACACACAATGCGGTCGAATTCGCCCGCACGCTCCCGTGCAACACGCGTTGCATCCTGCGCACCCTGCGTGATATAAATCGTCACATCATATCCTGCCTGTTGAAATGCGGTCACACAGTCGATGATCTTTCCGCTCATTGCACCGCGTCCCGCATGCGGATTGAGTATCCACAGCATTCTCTTCATGTTTCATCACCTTCCGGTTTTGTTCATAAATAAAATGTAGTATCGACGCAGCCGCGCCGCATCGCTATTCTCAATCCATCAATCATTCACTCTTTTATCCCAAGTATACTATCTATATACTAACTATATTATTATATATCTCAGGAGAGCAAATTGCAAACAGCATTTGCATAAGCCACCGGATCATCCACCGGCATACCTTCGATAAGCAGCGCCTGCGTGTACAGGATATCCGCATAGGTGCTTACCTTATCCGAGCCTTCCGCCTGCAGCGCACACAGCTTCTTAAAGATCGGGTGCTCGGCATTCAGCTCCAGAACACGCTCTGCGTGTACACTCTGACCGCCGTTGACAGCAGCCTGCTGGTTGAGCACCTTCTCCATCTCGAGCGTTACCGGGCCCTCGGCACGCAAGCAGCACGGATGGCTCTTGAGGCGGCTGGTCAGCTCGACCTTCTTAACCTTGCCCTCGAGCGCCTTGCCGAGCGCTTCGAGGACATCCTTGTTGTCCTCACTCAGCTTTTTGATCTCTTCCTTCTCGTCCTCGCTGTCCAGACCGAGGTCTGCATCCGCGATGGACTTGAATTCCTTATCGTTGTACTTAGCGAGCATCTTGACGCAGAACTCATCAATGCTGTCATCCATACACAGCACCTCGTAGCCCTTGTCGGACAGCGTTTCCATAACCGGCAGCAGCTTGATCTTGTCGATGGTCTCGCCGCAAGCATAGTAGATATACTTCTGGTCTTCCTTCATGCGGGAAGCGTACTCCGCGAGCGATACCAGCTTGTCCTCCGTGGAAGAATGGTACATCAGCAGATCCTGCAGCAGCTCCTTGTGCGCGCCGTACTCAACATAAGCACCGTACTTAATCTGACGGCCGAACGCTGCCCAGAACTTCTCATAATCCTCGCGCTTATCCTTCTGCATCTTGAGCAGCTCGCTCTTGATCTTCTTCTCAAGGCTCTGCGCAATGGCCTTCAAATGGCGGTCGTGCTGCAGCATCTCACGGGAGATGTTGAGCGACAGATCTGCCGTATCGACCATGCCGTGTACAAAGCTGAAATGATCGGGCAGCAGATCCGCGCATTTGTCCATGATGAGTACGCCGTTGGAATACAGCTGCAGACCCTTCTCATAGTCCTTGGTGTAGTAGTCCATCGGCGCGTGAGACGGGATGAACAGCATTGCCGTGTACGTTACCGCGCCTTCCACACTGGAATGGATGTGGCACAGCGGCGGCTGATAATCGTAGAACTTCTGCGTATAGAAGCTGTTGTAATCCTCGTCCTTCAGCTCCTTCTTGGACTTCTTCCAGATCGGAACCATGGAATTGAGGGTCTCATTCTCGGTGTACTCCTCCCACTCCGGCTTGTAGTCGTCACCTGCATCCGCCGGCTTCTCCTTCATGCGGGAGCGCGTCATATCCATCTTGATCGGGTAGCGAATGTAATCCGAATACTTCTTTACCAGACCCTGAATGCGGTACGGCTCGAGAAATTCATCGTAATTCTCGTTCTCCGTATTGTCCTTGATGGTCAGCACGATCTTCGTGCCGTTTTCTGCCTTTTCGCACGGTGCAACCGTGTAGCCGTCCGCACCGTCGGACTCCCAGCGGTTGGCCTCGTCGCTGCCTGCCGCACGGGATACGACCTCAACATGCTTTGCGACCATAAATGCCGCATAGAAGCCAACACCGAATTGACCGATGATGTCGATGTCGTCCTGCTTTTCGTTTTCGTTCTTGAACGCCAGCGAACCGGAATGCGCGATCGTACCGAGGTTGTTCTCCATTTCCTCGGCAGTCATGCCGCAGCCGTGGTCCTCGATGATAAAGCGGCGGTTTGCCTTGTCGAGCGTCAGCTCGATCGGCAGGCTGTCACGGGTGATGCCGGTCTTGCCTTCCTTCATTGCATTATAGTAGAGCTTATCCGTTGCGTCGGATGCGTTGGAGATCAGCTCACGCAGAAAGATTTCCTTGTGCGTATAAATGGAGTTGATCATCAAATCGAGCAGGCGCTTGGATTCTGCCTTAAACTGCTTGGTTGCCATGATTACATACACCTCTGTGTTTGTTGTTTGGTATTAGCACTCTCAATCGCCGAGTGCCAACATTGATATAATAAGCCTATTGCACAAAAAAATCAAGTAGGGTTTGTAAAATTCATGGTTTGTTCAAAATCGAAATTGAGAATTGGATATGCCCGAACCATGCAGGCGGTTCACCCTATTCGGGCGGAGAATTTTTACGTGAACCACAGCGGGGAGGGCCGCTGCGCGCGGCAGGCGCACAAGAGGGTAGACACCAAGGTTTCCGCCCTCTTGTGAATCACCCCTTTCCCTTGGAGACAGCTTGGGAGCAGATGGTAGACTGCGTAAGCGTAGAAAAAAGGAGAACGGCAGTCGGGTTACCGCTCAATCTCTTTCTCCGCCTTTTCGCAGTTCACAGACAGCGTACTGCTACACAGACGGTTTACCTTGTGCCGCGCTTGTGTAGACCCTAATTAGATGTAGCAGTATGCTATCTGAACTGCGTAAATGTGCTATACCACGCGGTAGAAAAAATCCTCTGCCGTTCTTTTTTTCGTAGCGGTCTCCTCTCTACCGTTACCACCGTGCTATACTACTAAGGGAAACGGGTGTTCAAAGAGGGTAGAAACCGTAGGTGTCTACCCTTTTTGTCCCCTGCCGTGGACACGGCAAACGCCCCCACCGCCGCAGCGGCGGAATCCTCGCCCGGAAATGGCGAACCACCTTCGCAGTTCGGGCACACCGGAAAACCTGTGTCTGCGACCGGTGCAGCCCGGATAGGACGAACTGTCTGCGCGATAGGACGCTCCCTATCCATTCTCAATTTTGACACACCCCCTTCCCTATGCTATACTAAAGGTAAGAAAACAATTTTGGAGTGATCGCATGGTACATCTTGGCAACGATTGGGACGAGATCCTTGCCGGAGAGTTTGAGCAGGATTATTACAAGCGCATTCGCTACTGGCTGAAAAAGGAATACGCCGAGCAGACCATCTATCCGGCGGCAGAGAACATCTTTAACGCTCTGCGGTACACGCCGTATTCCAAGGTCAAGGCCGTCATTCTCGGGCAGGACCCGTATCACGGTCCCGGACAGGCGCACGGACTTTGCTTCTCGGTTCAGCCGGGTGTTCAGCCGCCTCCGAGCCTGCAGAACATCTTCAAGGAGCTGCAGAGTGATCTCGGCATTGTACCTCCCAAGGACGGCACGCTCACCAAGTGGGCGGAGCGCGGTGTGCTCATGCTGAACACGACTCTGACCGTACGCCGCGGGCAGGCGAACAGCCATAAAAACCTCGGCTGGACGACCTTCACCGACCATATAATCGAAAAGCTGAACGAGCATGAGCAGCCGATCGTCTTTCTGCTCTGGGGCGGCAATGCCCGCAGCAAAAAGAAACTCATCACCGCACCGCAGCACCTTGTGCTCGAAAGCGTGCATCCCTCTCCTCTGTCGGCGTACAATGGCTTTTTCGGCTGCAAGCACTTCTCCAAATGCAATGCGTTTCTCGAAGCGCACGGCATCGCCCCCATCGACTGGGATCTCAATCATTAAATCGTGAGCTTCCGCACCATTTTCCGGGTGCGGAAGTTTTTTTGACTTTTTTCAAAATTCCTATTGACAAACAGGAGTTTCGGTTGTATATTTAATTCATACAAAACACATATGATTAAAGTGAATTAAGGAGAGTGATCTCAATGATGATCCGGCGAATGTGTCGATGTTGCATCGACTGAGTTTTCCCATCATTCCTTATTAACATTACATTCTAATTTTTCTTAATTTTGAAAGGCGGTTTATCCCATGTCTGATATTAAAAAGAGCTTCTCCGATCTGATCGGCAACACCCCGCTGTACGCGGCTGAAAAGTTTGCAGCTAAGGCTGGCGCTAACGCACAGGTTCTCGCAAAGCTGGAGTACTTTAATCCGGCCGGTTCCGTTAAGGATCGTATCGCAAACGCTATGATCAACGAGGCTGAGAAGTCCGGCGCACTCAAGCCGGGCGCAACCATTATCGAACCGACCTCCGGCAACACCGGCATCGGTCTGGCAGCAGTTGCAGCTTCCCGCGGCTACCGCATCATCCTCACCATGCCGGAAACCATGAGCGTTGAACGCCGCAACATGCTGAAGGCATACGGCGCTGAGCTGGTTCTGACCGAAGGCACGAAGGGCATGTCCGGTGCGATTGCAAAGGCAAACGAGCTGGCTAAGGAGACCCCGAACAGCTTCATCCCTGGTCAGTTCGTAAACCCGGCAAACCCGGCTGCACACTACGCAACCACCGGCCCCGAGATCTGGGAGCAGTCCGGTCACAAGGTTGACATCTTCGTTGCAGGCGTAGGCACCGGCGGCACCGTAACCGGCACCGGCAAGTACCTGAAGGATCAGGACCCGAATGTCAAGGTAGTAGCTGTTGAGCCGGATACCTCCCCGGTACTGTCCACCGGCAAGGGCGGCCCGCATAAGATTCAGGGTATCGGCGCCGGCTTCGTTCCGGATGTACTCGATACCAAGGTTTACGACGAAGTTATTCGTGTAGCAAACGAGGATGCATTTGAAACCTCTCGCCAGTTCGCTCACAGCGAGGGTCTGTTCGTAGGTATTTCCTCCGGTGCTGCTCTGTGGGCTGCTGTTGAGCTGTCCAAGCGTCCGGAGAACGCCGGCAAGGTTATCGTAGCTCTGCTGCCTGATACCGGTGACCGTTACCTGTCCACCCCGCTGGTTTCTGAGTAATTTTAATTCTCAAATCCTGCAATTCTCTCCAAAAATCCATTCATCTCCAAATGTATAAAAAAGACACCTCTGCATAGCGGAGGTGTCTTTTTTATGGAAAATGGAGAATTGAAAATGAAAAATGAACGTAACGTTTCTCCAGTTTCCGCCCACGCATTTAACAATGAAAAACCACCCTGCGAAAGCAGGGTGGTTGCAGTCTGTCAAAAAAGTATTATTTTAATTTTTACGCTTCGTGCGGCAGCACGCATAAAAT
>OGCM01000569.1_pt1 | contig 56086 bp, 56 predicted proteins | sample 1570151 | NCBI WGS metagenome assembly OGCM01 (sample SAMEA4370582, study PRJEB24528) | human gut metagenome
ATGCTTACAAGATCCTTAGTCTTGCTCGTCTGCCAGTTCCGACACTTCCGCATTCATCTTTGCTCTCTCGCGAAGACAAGATATATAATACATGAGAATTGTTATTCTGTCAACAGTTTTTTTGAAATTTTTTAATTTTTTTGAACTATTGCATAAACTGTTAATATTTCTTCTGTTTCAGCAGTACATGCTTAATGTATGAAAAAGTTTTTTCTTCTCCTTCTTCGGCCAGCATCTCTAACAATTCATGCAAAAGTTTTGCCGTATCCGGATGAATCATTTTTCCAAGTCTTGCCGCACCCTTTTCGTAATATTCCAATGGATGCCAGTTTCTGTATGCTTCTCCCTGATAAGTCTTTGAAGCTGCAATACGATCCATGAACATCTCTACCACGTACCGAAGCGGCATTTTCAAACCAACCATGCCTTCTCCCGGTGTCACACTATAATCAATCCAGTATTCATAATGATGCTTATTCCGTCCTTTATGATGAAGCCATGCCTGGGAATATCCGGTTGCTTCTCTTTCCGCATTATTCGGACTTCGATTTCCCTGATAGTACTTACATCCCACAAGGAACTCCGTCGGAGAATATTTTGACATATCATGAAGAAGGCCCTGCTTATAAAGTCCTACTTCAAAACATTCTTTCATAACAAGATATTTATGATGATTGATCGTCTGTAAGTGTTGTAATGCTTTCATTTTTCTTCGTCTCAACCTCCACAATCCGGTCCGCCGTAAACACCACGATCGACCTCTCTTTTAACTCTGCTTTTCTCTGGTCTTTTAAAAGTTCCGGGTAATCCAGAATTCCACAATCTGTCGTTGCTCTTACATACCACCCATATCCCTTAGGCAACGCCGGCAGCGCAAATACGTGCTCCAGCCAGTGCATATTATATGCCACATAGCAATCCGCATTCTTCGTCCGGGCTCCACTGTAATATACTCCAAGCTGTCTGCTTGATACTTCTTTCGGCACCTGCCAAGCTTCCTCGCCATGATACGATACATCAGGAACGCCACAGCAACTCAGATCAATCCCCTGAAGTTCCCTCTCGGGTGTCAGAAGATCATGCTCTTTTCTAAATAAAATCAGTTTTTTAACAAAATCATGTAACGTCTTTTTCTTTTCCAGCCCCCGCCAGTCCGTCCATCCGACAGAATTGTCCTGGCAGTAAACATTATTATTGCCCTTTTGGGTGTTACCGAATTCATCTCCTGCCAGTATACATGGTGTTCCTTGTGAAAGAAGTAACAGGAAAAACGCATTATTAATCTGATGTTTTCGAAGTTCTGTAACAGCTTTTTTCCTGCTTGGCCCTTCCGCCCCGCAGTTCCAGCTGTAATTATAATCCGGTCCGTCCTGATTCTTTTCTCCATTTTCCTCATTGTGTTTTGAGTCATAGGATACAAGATCATTTAAAGTAAAACCGTTCTGATCTGTAATACAATTAAATATTCCCTGTTTCTCTGAATGATGCTTAAGCCAGTAAATCACATCCGGAATCATGCCTTCATCGCCTTTAAGGAAACGACGCATCACTGTCTGGAATCCCAGTTCGTGTTCCATTATCTTTGTTTTTTTCAAAACCGGATCTGCATGAACACTTTCTATCGGAATGACCAATGGGTTCAGTATAAAACCATCTATATGATATTCCATCACATAATACCGCAGGCATTCCAGCATCATCATCTTATCTGCACCTGTACAGAACGGCATTTCAAGCACAACCTCTATTCCGGCTTTATGGCATGCTTTGACCATATCCTTAAGTCCTCTGGCCCCATCACCATCCGAAGAATATGCACTCTTAGGAGCAAAATAGAACCCTTCTCCATATCCCCAGTAATTTCTATATGTCTGGCATTCCTCAAATTCATACACCGGCATACAATGGATCTGATTAATTCCAAGATCTGTAAGATAATCTATCTTTTCTATAATCCCCTGAAACGTTCCTTTCGACTTTACTTTCGACGAAGCATGTCTTGTAAATCCCCTTACATGCAGACTGTAGGCAATTACCTGATGATAAGGGATCTGTAAAGTGTGGTCTCCCTCCCAGTCATACTCCTGTGACAGAAAACGGCCTCTGATTTCATGTCTGGCGGTCTCTTTTTTTACACCCCAATGCTCTCTTCCGGCCAGCGCCTGCACATAAGGATCCACAACAACCTCACCATTAATCAAATAATTATACTCATACTCTGCCGGTTCGATATCCGTAAGTGCAATACAGCGTACTTCTCCCACTGCCGTCTCCATCTCAAATTGTCTGTACAGTCGTTTTCTTCCTGCACGATATATTAACAGCTGACATTTTTTCTCTATCGGAACTGCAATCGAAAAATTTATTTTGTTCTCACTGATCTGAACCCCCAGCGGTAACGGATATCCCTGAACCTCTCTCATATTATTTCCTTTCCATTGTCTGCTGACGCCTATTGCCATCCATCTGCGCCATACATTTCAACATTCTCTTTATTGATCATAAATACATCTACGGATGTCTCTTTTTCAAAATCTTTCCCCTCCAGAATATCCAATGCAATATCAACCGCTTTCTTTCCGATGTTGACCGGCGACTGTGCAACGGTTCCTGCAATCTGACCATCTGCCTTTTTTAATTCTTTTTTTATATCCGGAGACCCGTCTATGCTGTATACAACCGTCTGATCATTTCCAGCAAGATTCAATGCAGTCTTAGCCGCCACGGCCATCTGATCATTTCCACACATAATCGCAGTAATATCCGGCTGTTCATTCAGGATCTTTTTTGCAGCTTCCAGTGCACTGTCGAACGTTCCGTTGGTATCTTCTCTTGCTACGACTTCAAATCCTTTTTCCGCTTTGGCAATTGTCTGCTCAAATCCCGTAATACGGTCATTAACCGAATTCTGCTTTGTTGCCTCCAGAATCGCCACTGTCCCGCCATCCGGATACTTTTCAATCAGGTCATTACCACAGAGCTTACCCGCTTCGCTGTTATTAGAACCGACATAGGCATCTATATAGTCTGTATCTTTCACCTGTGAATCTATATTGATGATCTTCACACCAGCCTCCTGCAAAGCCTGTAATGACGGAGTAATCTTTTCCCAGTCTACCGGGCAAAGAAAGATTGCATTAATCCCCTCATCGATCATCTCCTGTATCTGCTCCGCCTGCGTATCCGCATCCGATGACGGGTCTTTTACTACCATTGTGCACTCTTCTTTATCCACGACCTGCTGTACGGCCTCTTCAAGTGTTATAAAATACGGATTCTGCATATCAATTACAGAAAAGCCAAATTTGTACTTTCCTGCATCATCTGTCTGATCTGTATCCTCCGAATCATCTGTTGTATCCTCACTGACTGCATTATCCACTGGTTTTCCTGCTTCCTTTTTGCATGCGGATAATGCGAAAATGCATACGAGTAATACTGCGATCACTCCTAACATTCTCTTCTTCATCATGTTGTTATTCCTCCTTATTATTGCGTTACATACAGCTACATTCTACAACATTTTTGTCTGTTTGACTACTATCATCTTGCTTTTTATCGCTTTCTTTGTTAAAGTTAAGATAAGTTTTAAAATTAGTAAAGGAGACTATGATATGAGCGACACAAAGGAAACAGAAGGCTACACCACAGTAGAGCTTACACTTGACAATGACGAAGTCATCGAATGTGCAATCCTCACAGTATATGAAGCTGCAGGCAAGGAATACATTGCCCTGCTGCCTCTGGACGAAAATCTTGAGCCGAATGAAGCTGGTGATGTTTATCTTTATCAGTATAATGAAACCGAGGACGGCGAACCTGATCTCGGCAACATTGAAGACGATGAAGAATATGAAATTGCAGCGGATGCATTTGATGAATGGATGGATTCTCAGGAATTCGACGAATCAGACATTGAGGAGTAATTCGGATACAAAACGGGAAGGGAGAAGATCTTTCCCGTTTTTTTCTTTTACATAACTGATAACCAGCTTTCTCTTCGCTCTTGTCATCGCCACATAAAAAAGCCGGCGTTCTTCTTCTATTTCTTCGTCGGCAGTTGCTTTCTTGTATGGGCAGCTTCCCTCATTTGCTTCAATCACAAATACGGTATCAAACTCAAGTCCCTTTGCAGCATGCATTGTCATCAGGTTTACCCCTTCTTTTTCTCCGTTTTTCTTATTCTGTTCTTTCAGCATTTTTCCATAACTTTCAATATGTTCAAACCATTCTTTTATGGTGCCATACCCCTTGGAGTTCTGCCAGATTTCTTCGAGCAGTGCAAAAAGATCTTCCGAAGAAATCTTTCTGTATGCTGCATATTCCTTCAGGAACTCATCATATCCCATGCGTTTCCGTATATATTGAATGGCTGCATACGGTGTCTTGTCACAGATCATCTTCATGTCCCATTCCAGCTGATCGATTCTGTCAACCATCCAGTCTTTATCCCGGTAATATCTCCGGAGTGATTCATAAGAAACATTTCCCGTCTTCATACTCTCTCTTGTAAGATAGCGGTTTGGCCGGTTCGCAATCTGGAGAAAATATTTTCTGTCATATTCTCCCTGTGACAAACGGAGATAACTGATCATATCAAGTGCTATAAAATGCTCATAAATGTTATTCAGATGTTCTTTCATCACAAACGGGATCTGATACTCCGTCATCAGTTCTGACATTGCCCTTGCATCCACATTTGTCCTGTACAATACAGCCATTTCCGTATACGATACACCTTTTTCCCGGTATTCGCGAATCCTTTCCAACACATATTCCGCTTCCTGCACCGGATCTTTTACTTCCTGAACATGAACTGTCTCATCTGGTTTCCTGAATGCCTCTATCTTTTTTTCAAACCGGATTTTATTATTTCCGATCACACGCAGAGCCCCTTTTACAATATATCCGCTGCTGCGATAATTGACATCCAGAAGGATCTGTCTGGCCTTTGGATAATCCTTCATAAATTCCTTCATGATTCCCGGCTTTGCCCCTCTGAATCCATACACTGACTGATCATCATCCCCTACCACAAACAGATTGTCCTGAGGCGCCGCCAGCATCCGTACCACATCATATTGTGCCTGATTCACATCCTGAAATTCATCTACAAGAATATACTGAAATTTTTCCTGCCATTTTTTCAGGATATCCGGCCGTTTCATAAAAAGATCTCTGCACTGTATCAGCATATCCTCAAAATCAATTTTACGATATTTCTTTTTTGTCTCCTCATAGGTTCTGTACAGTTTGCGGAATTTCTCTGTCGTATATTTCACCGGCTCATATTCTTCAATATCCATACAGTTATTTTTTACATTTCCTATCTCGATCGCCAGTTCCTGCAGATAATCTTTTTCTTCATCTGCCTCCGGTTCCTGATCCCAGTCAATTCCGGGTAAAATTTCTCTTAATATCCTGTACTTTTCTTCATCCGATAAAAGATTCGACTGATTCAGGCGATACGCCCATTTCAAAATTCCATAATATATTCCATGAAATGTGCCGAATGTTACTGCATAAGAAGAAGGACCACATATACTTCGGGTCCTGTTTTTCATCTCCCAAGCCGCATACTTAGTAAAGGTAATGACCAGAATTTCTTCTGGCCTTACCTTATGCTTCATGATCAGATATTCTATTCTCTTTGCAATGGTTAGAGTTTTCCCTGAACCGGGACCGGCAAGGACCATACATGGTCCTTTATTATGGGCGACTGCCTCTGTCTGAGCATGATTTAAACTCATAGAATCCCCTTACTTGCTTAATAATTCAATTCCGTCTTTAATACGTTTTACAGATTCTTCTTTTCCAAGAATTTCCATAATCTCTGTTGCACCACCCGGCGTGCTCTGTTTTCCGGAAACTGCAGTACGGATTGGCCACATTACATATCCTACTTTCACGCCCTTCTCATCAACATACTTTTTAAGAAGTGCAAATAATGCATCATTGCTGTAATCTTCCTGAGCTTCCAGCAGCGGCAGAACTTCTTTTAATACTTCCAGTGAATTTTCTTCATTCGTTTTCATCTTTTTATGGCAGTACATAGCTGTATCATATTCCGGTACTGCTTCAAAGAAATCAATCTGTTCCTCGATATCCGGGAAAATCTCAATTCTTGATTTTACCAGTGCTGCAATCTTCTTCAGATCATAATCTTTTGTAATAACATCGCGGACATACTTCTCGGCTCTTTCATAAAACTTATCGAAGTCCATAGCCTTGATATATTCCCCATTCATCCACTTCAGTTTTCCAAGATCGAATACAGCCGGTGACTTGTTCATTCGATGGAAATCAAATGCTTTTACCAGTTCTTCCAGTGAGAAGATCTCCTGATTTCCTTCCGGTGACCATCCAAGAAGTGCTACGTAGTTTACAACTGCCTCTGTCACAAATCCCTGCTCGATCAGATCTTCGTAAGAAGAGTGTCCGCAACGTTTACTCAGTTTCTTATGGTTCTCATCTGTAATAAGCGGACAATGAACATATACCGGTACATCCCATCCAAAAGCTTCATAAATCTTATTATACTTCGGTGCAGATGACAGATATTCATTACCGCGCACTACATGTGTAATTCCCATCAGGTGATCATCGACAACATTGGCAAAATTATATGTCGGATATCCGTCTGACTTGATCAGGATCAGATCGTCCAGTTCCTCATTCGGCACTGTAATATCTCCGTAAATCTCATCATGGAATGTTGTTGTGCCTTCTGTAGGCATGTTAAAACGGATAACATGTGGTTTTCCAGCTGCGAGATTCGCCTCAACCTCTTCTTTACTTAAATGCAGGCAGTGCTTGTCATATACAACAATCTCTGTTCCGCCATCTTCATCTGAAACTTTACTCTTCAGCGATTCCAGACGCTCTTTATCGCAGAAACAATAATAAGCATCCCCCTGTTCAATCAGCTGTTTTGCATATTTCAGATAAATTCCCTGTGCATTACGTTCACTCTGTACATATGGACCTACTCCTCCATCTTTATCCGGACCTTCGTCGTGAACCAGTCCTGTTTCTTTCAGAGTATGATAAATAATATCCAGTGCTCCTTCCACAAAACGTTCCTGATCTGTATCCTCAATTCGGAGAATAAAATCTCCGCCTTCATGCTTTGCGATCAAATAAGTATACAACGCTGTTCTTAAGTTTCCTACATGCATTCTTCCTGTAGGACTTGGTGCAAATCTTGTTCTTACCTTACTCATAACTATCATTATCTCCTGTTTCTTATTGTTTTTAAATGTATGAAATCTATGTATTACTACATACATTAGAACACTATTCGTCCTTTCATTGTAGCACAAGTCTGTAACTGACAGCAACCTTTTCTATCATATCTTTCCTTTTTGCTGTTTTTTGAGTTTTCTCTCGATCCAATATTCTTTCTGGAAAACTTCTCTCGGAATAGACACGATACACACAATTCCAAGCACGATTGCAAAAGCCACTTTTACCGCTCCCAATCCTTTTACCGCTGCCATAGCAAGCTGATTGGTCACCAGATAATATGCCGTAAAATATATTCCGGCACCCGGTACTAACGTGATAATTCCCGAAATCAGGAAAATTGTAATAGGACACTTAAGCCGTACCGTCAACATTCTTGCCACCAGCACAGTACACACTGTTCCAATAAATGATGCTACCGCAACAGAACAATATACAGAAGCGAGCTTATATATCATCCAGCCCACCGATCCCGTAATTCCACATCCTATATAAAATCTTCTGGGCACCTGGAACATGACCGCATATGCTATCGTCCCGATAAACGAACACGCCAGATTTGCTACAATTTTTATGACCATCACAAAACGCCTCCCAACACATGATGATAAACCGTCAGAGCTGCCCCGACTCCGATTGCAATATATACAAATACCATGACCGCATCAATCATCTTCACTGTACCCGCCAGATAATCACTGTCCGCCAGATCACGGATTGCATTTACAAAAGCAAGTCCCGGTACCAATGGCATGATTCCGCCTGTTACAATTCCTTCCATCCGCAGATTCCCAAATGCCGGTATCTGCATTGCTGCCAACGCCATCGAAGCAATAATAATTCCTCCTACAATGTGAACCAGGATTTTGGAAATTCCGTGTTTTCCTGCAAACAATGACCACGCAAACACGGCACAGCCGACAAAAATCGCCACAAACGCCTCCATCGGTGTTCCTCCCAACAGATATCCCAGTCCCCCAGCACTCAAACCTGCGGCTGCAATCTGATAGGATATCCTTTTTGTCGGCATTTTATTTATCTGTTTTAATTTTTTCCAGGCCTCTTCTATCCCTACATGCCCTGCAGCAATTTCTCTGGAAAGATCGTTTACTTCCGCTACGATCCCCAGATGTGTAGAAGAAAGCGGTACTTGTTTAACTTTTGTATATAATTTTTCTTTATCAGTTCCTGCACAAATAAAGAGTCCGTGACTCAATGTGAATAAATCTACATATTTCACTCCAAATCTATGACAGATCCGCATCATCGTCTCTTCCACACGAAAAATTTCTCCTCCGTTTTTCAGAAGCATCCGTCCTGCTTCCATCGCGAGATTAATCACACGTTTTGTATCAATCTCAGACATCAGTTCTTTTTTCAGATATTTCTCATCTTCATCGGAAAATCCGCATTTTTCGCAAAATTCCATGATGTCCAGGCAACGTTCCTTCTTCATATATACCCAGTCATACTGCGCACAGTAATGTTCACATATATAATGTATCATATATCTGCCGTAACCTTTTCCCTGATCCTTTTTTATGGTTACGATATTCTTAATCTCACATTTCTTTTCTTCTGAAAATATCACTATACAAAGTGTGCGGAGCTTTCCGTGTTCTTCCAGTAAAAACAGTTCTCCTTTTTCCAGCAATTTTCGAATTCTGGATTCATCCGGGTCACCAGCTCGAAGTAATTCTATATAATCTTCTTTCCCGTCTGTCACCTGTCGAATATTCATTTTTCGTTCTGCTCCTTTTTTGATTCTTGACCCTGCCTATTATAACACCTGTCATTCTAAAATCCTAGAGCATTTTGCCGCAAAAAAGATGTGCTTTTCGCACACCCTTTTTACCCCAATTATATCATCTTCCATTCGGTCGGCTTATAAGTTCTCCTCCCTTGTTGTAAAGCATCCCATCCCGGCTTTCATACACCGGATTATCCGGTGCAACTTCAATATACATAAGTCCGCCTATCTTCTCCAATACTCCTGGTGCAACAAAAGTAATATTCGCCGGAATATAGACTTCTACCGCATCCGGAATTCCATCCAATGCATGTTCTCCTATTCCGCTGCATCTTTCATCTGCCGGAAAGATGATCATCCCATCACACAGAATCAGATCCAGATTCTCATATCCTTCTATCACGCCTTCTGAATTCACCTTAAAGCCTTCCAGGTTCAACAAGTCTTCTGTCATTGGTTCTCCTGCAGGTTCTTCTGTTATTTTTCCTGTTATAGATTCCGGGACACTCTTATCCGTAACTGTTTCCTGCGTTATGGTCTCTGTTTTCGCGGAGTCCATATTTGCCCATGCAGCTTTCCCGTCTTTTGCTTCCGGAACACCTTTTACTTCCGGAATTATTTCTTCTGTTTCCGTCGGTCTTATTACATCCTGCATCGTTTTCTTTATCGTCACAGACTTACATACACTTTTCGCAGTTTTCTTTACATCCAAAACCTTCTGAGTTCCTAATTCAAAACAATCTTTTACCATATCCACGCCATGACTTTCCGATACTGCTTTGCAGAATCCTTCACCGGATCCTGTATAAGCATCCATCTTCTCCACATTCATTATTCCTGCGACAAGACGGGTACAAATTGCCAATATAATCAACATAGCCACATCCATTCGGATCCGTCTGTCCATGTTATTACGTTTTAATATAAATGTATCTGCTTTTACACCGGCACTCTTTTGTATATTCATTCCCATCTATCCACCTTCTTCCCTGACATTTCACTTATAGTTTATATATATGATTATAAAGCACGTACTTAAGGAAAGAAAGTGGCATCTCGCCACACTCGAGATACCACTTTCTTTTTAGCAGTTTCTTTATATCTTTTATACGTTGATTTCCGCTGTTACGCCAAGGATTTCCTTATTTGCTTCCAGCATCGGATTTACCACATTATTCAGATATGCCTCCACCTGTACCGGTGCACGTCCTACATATTTGGCAGGATCCATTGTCTTCTGCAATTCTTCCAGTGAAAGGTTGAATGCCGGATCTGCTGCGATCAGTTCAAGCAGGTTATTATCCAGTCCTTTTTCTTTTACATTACGTCCTGCTTCCATAGATAATTCACGGATTCTCTCATGAAGTTCCTGTCTGTCTCCACCGGCTTTTACAGCGTCCATCATGATGTTCTCTGTAGCCATGAACGGAAGTTCTGACATAAGTCTCTTTTCAATAACTTTCGGATATACAACCAGTCCGTCTACTACATTCAAACACAAGTCCAGAATACCGTCAATTGCAAGGAATCCTTCTGGTACGCTGAGACGTTTGTTTGCTGAATCATCCAGTGTTCTTTCAAACCACTGTGTCGCAGAAGTGATTGCCGGGTTCATGGCATCCACCATCACATATCTGGAAAGTGAAGCAATTCTTTCACTTCTCATCGGGTTTCTCTTATATGCCATTGCAGAAGATCCAATCTGTGTCTTCTCAAACGGTTCTTCAATCTCTTTCAGATGCTGAAGGAGACGGATATCATTGGACATCTTATGGGCACTTGCTGCGATACCTGCAAGTACATTCACAACCCTGGTATCTACCTTACGTGAATAAGTCTGTCCTGATACCGGATAGCAGGTCTCAAATCCCATCTTCTTGGCGATCATCGGATCAATCTTATCGATCGTCTCCTGATCTCCGTCAAAGAGTTCCAGGAAACTTGCCTGTGTTCCTGTCGTTCCCTTAGATCCAAGAAGTTTTAAGCTTCCCTTCACATATTCCAGATCTTCAAGATCCATCATAAATTCCTGCATCCAAAGCGTTGCTCTCTTACCTACTGTAGTAGGCTGTGCAGGCTGGAAATGTGTGAATGCCAGTGTCGGAAGATTCTTGTGTTCATCTGCGAACTTTGCAAGTTCGGCGATCACATTGATCAGTTTCTTTCTGACGATTTCCAGTGCTTCTGACATCAGGATGATATCTGTATTATCACCTACATAGCAGGAAGTTGCTCCAAGATGGATGATTCCTTTTGCTTTCGGACACTGTTTTCCATATGCGTATACATGAGACATTACATCATGGCGGACTACTTTTTCTCTTTCTTTTGCCACATCATAATTGATGTCATCTGCATGTGCTTTTAATTCCTCAATCTGTTCATCTGTAATATCAAGTCCCAGTTCTTTTTCCGTCTCCGCAAGAGCGATCCAGAGTTTTCTCCATGTGCGGAACTTCTTATCCGGCGAAAAAATGTACTGCATCTCTTTGCTTGCATATCTTTCTGAAAGTGGACTTGTATATCTGTCGTTACTCATACTCATAATCTCCTTCATCAATTCTTCTACCTGACTATTTTAACCTGTTTTTTATTCAAACGCCAGTGAAATATCTCTTCCCGGTACTTCCATCGGGTAATTTCCCGTGAAGCATGCATCACAGAATGCCAGATCTCCAACCATATCTTTCAGCTTTTCAACTTCCATATATCCAAGCGAATCTGCCCCGATCATCTCACGGATCTGTTCCGTTGTATGAGAATGTGCGATCAACTGTTCATTTGAAGGCACATCTGTTCCGAAATAACATGGATGCAAGAACGGTGGGGAACTGATTCTTACATGCACTTCCTTTGCTCCGGCCTTCTTGAGCATCTTAATGATATTCGCACAGGTTGTTCCACGTACAATAGAATCATCCACCATAACAATACGTTTTCCTTTTACAACCTCTTCAATTACATTCAGCTTAATCTTTACACTGCTTTCTCTCTGGCTTTGTTTTGGCTTAATAAATGTTCTTCCGACGTAACTGTTCTTATGGAATGCCATTCCATACGGGATACCAGACTGTTCCGAATATCCTTTTGCCGCAACCAGTCCGGAATCCGGCACGCCAACAACCAGATCAGCATCTACCGGATACGACTCTGCCAGTGCCTTTCCCGCAACAATTCTTGCATGATAGACATTAACATTATCAATCACACTGTCCATTCTTGCGAAATATATATATTCAAAAATACATCTTGCCTGCTTCTTCGGATCGATCGCCATGGATTTATCCGATTTCATTCCATGTTTTGTGAAGCTTACAATTTCTCCAGGCTCTACATCTCTTACGAATTCTCCGCCAACGGCAGCAATCGCACAGCTTTCGGAAGCAAGGAAATATGTATTATCTCTCTTTCCGATACAGAGCGGTTTCAGTCCGAACGGATCTCTTGCTCCGATCAATTTTCTCGGCGAGGTAACAACCAGCGCATATGCACCTTTGATCTTCTTCATCGCATTTTTCACCGCGTCTTCTGCCTTCTTTACATTCAGACGTTCTCTGGCAATATGATATGCAATCACTTCAGAATCAATCGTTGTCTGGAAAATTGCGCCTGTGTACTCCAGTTCATGGCGAAGCTCGATTGCATTGGTCAGGTTACCATTATGTGCGATCGCAAGAATTCCTTTCACATAATTAATAACCAGCGGCATCGCATTTTCTGCTCTGGAACCGCCCGCCGTCGAATATCTGACATGTCCGACACCAAGATTTCCCTTCAGTTCCTGAAGCGACTCTTCATCGAATACTTCATTTACCAGTCCAAGGCCTTTCTTGGAATGTACTTTTCTCTCTCCATATGTATCCGTCACCGCAATACCACAGCTTTCCTGTCCTCTGTGCTGCAATGCAAAAAGTCCATAATAAACGGATGGTGCAACATCTCCGCCATCCATATCATAGGCTCCAAACACACCGCATTCTTCACCCAGTCCTGTTGTTACTTTTTCAAATTCACTCATAAATGCAGACTCCATTCTTTTCAAATTTTTCATTTGTCAAAACTGTCTTTAAAAAGCATTTTGCTATATTAGTATAATACAAGGCAGAAGGAAAAGCAATATTTCCACCTGCCTTGTACTCGTACCGATACATTATTTATAGCGCGTCTTTTAATAAGTTCTACTTATAATCGTGTTTTATTCATTAGAATTTTAACATACAATCTCTTTTGAACGCATGACGATTAATCATTGAATTTCCCCAGAAATTCTTTCATTCTTTCATTCGATGAATCAAATACTTCCTCCGGAGTTCCTTCCACTGCGATCACTCCCCCGTCCATAAAAATCACATGATCAGATACATTTCTCGCAAAATTCATCTCATGGGTGACAATTACCATCGTCATATGTTCCATTGCAAGTTCACGAATGACCTTCAGAATCTCTGCAGTAAGTTCCGGATCTAATGCCGACGTCGGCTCATCAAAGAACAGAATGTCCGGATTCAGCGCAAGTGCTCTCGCAATCGATACACGCTGCTGTTGTCCGCCCGATAACTGACATGGATATGCATTTTCCTTATCGGAAAGTCCCATCTTCTTTAAAAGCTCTCTTGCTTCTTTATAAACCTCTTCTTTCTTACGCTTCTGCACTTTGATCGGCGCATCTGTAATATTCTTCATCACCGAATAATGCGGGAACAGATTAAAGTTCTGAAATACGAGTCCGAATGTTCCTTCGTAATGAATCTCTCCCGCATCCGCAGTCTCAAGTCCTGTCGCACACCGAAGAAGTGTCGATTTACCGGAACCCGACGGGCCGATAATACCCAGAACTTCTCCCTTTTCTACCTTTAGAGAAATGTCTTTCAGAACTTCTACTCCATTAAAGCTTTTTTTAATATTTTTCATTTCAAGCAGACTCATGGTCTATTCCTCCTAATGGTAATAATTCAATTTTTCTTCAATCTTCTCCATGATCATCGCAACCAGCAGGTTGAACACATAATAGAAGATACCGGCCGCGATATATGGAACCATAGAGGTCTGTGCCGCTGCGATTTGCTTTGCCATAGTAAACATCTCAGTTACCGCCAATACAAATGCAAGTGAAGTATCTTTTACCAATGTAATGATCTCATTCGTCACGGCAGGCAGAATATGTTTACACACCTGTGGAAATACAATACGGAAAAATGTCTGACCTTTCGAATACCCAAGCACCTTTGCCGCTTCATACTGTCCCACCGGAATTGCTTCAATTCCGCCTCTGTAAATTTCTGCAAAATATGCCGCATAATTAATTGCAAAACCAATCAGTACTGCTGTCATACGATATCCTGTGGAAATTCGCATTCCAAACAGATAATAAGGTCCGAAATACACCACCATAAGCTGCAACATCAGCGGTGTTCCTCTCATAATTGATATGTATAATTTTGAAATCCATCTGACCGGTGCGATCTTCGACATTCTGCCAAATGCAACTACTAGTCCAAGAGGCAGAGAAAAGAGTAATGTCAGGATAAATATCTCTGCCGAGATCCACATTCCTCCACCAAGCTCTCTTATCAGTGTTCCTATCTCCATCTGTTACATCCTCCAGTTCTTTCAAGCGAGTAAAAAAGAGCCAATCCCCTCCGGGGTTGGCCCCTTCATTTTACTTACCGTTCTTTCCTATACAAAGAGCTCCCGGAACTCCGTAATCTGCATATTTTTCTGCAATCTTATCCACTGTTCCGTCTTCTGCCATTTCATCCAGTGTCTTCTGGACTTTATCTTTCAGCTCTGTATTTCCTTTTTTGAATCCAACCGCATACTGTTCAGATGAAATTTCTTTATCCAGGATCTTATAATCATCCGGATTTTTTCTTGAATTCACCTGATAGTTCGCAACTCCGATATCCATTGCAATTGCATCGCATGCACCAGATTCCAGATCCATGAATGCTGTATTATATTCAGCAACCTGATTCAGATCTGCAAATGTTGCCGCCAGATCTTTCTGATCCCCTTCCAGTGCCGCAAGTGCGGAAGAATCCGTCTGTACTTCCACATGCTTTCCCTTCAGCCCGGCAAAATCATCAATACCGGAATCACTTCTGACTACTACAACCTGCTTGTTATCAATATATGGATCTGACCACGTGTAATCATCTTCACGACCGTTCATAGTAAATCCATTCCAGATACAGTCTATCGTCCCAGAATTCAGTTCCGCGTCCTTGGAATCCCAGTCAATTGGCTGTTTTACCAGTTTCCAGTTGTTTCTGTCACATACCTCCTGTGCAAGATCGAGGTCGAATCCAACATATTCTCCGCTGTCGTCTTTATATCCATATGGCGGGAAAGAAGCATCAAATCCAACGATCAATGTATCATCATCATTCTCTATCTTTGCTTCTTTTGACGATTTCTTCCCATTATCAGATGAACCGGAATCTTTACTTCCACATCCTGCCAATACCGTTGTAGCTGCCATTGCCGTAACAAGGAGCAGTACTAATCTCTTTTTCATTACATATATCCTCCTGTATTCCTTTTACGTGTGCCAAACAGCCACTACACTCTTTTACTAGTTTAGCAGTTGATTACTTTATCACACTAAAATCTTTGGATATATTATCATATTCTGCGGTGTTTGTCAATCCTGCGGTATTCCTTTTTCCATTCTTCCAGCTTTTCTTCCGGAATATCCAGACCAATTTCTTTTTTAGTCTGGTCTATTTCATTCTGTATCACAGTATCGAGACTTAGAAGCACCGGATTTCCCGACAACAACTTAATATATTCTTCATGAGGAAGCGCTCTGTAGCAGCTATAGAGATATGCTTTTAACATATCCGGCTGTTCACATATCTTATACGCTTCCTGATAAGCTTTTGCAGCCTCTTTATACAAAAACTGATGCCCGTATGCTGCCCCCATACTCGCATATACACGCCCATAAAACTTCTTATCTACCGATTCATCCCAATCTCTGTTAATAATAGACTGATATACAAGAATCGCCGATTCATATTCTTTACTGTTCTGTAAGCTGTCCGCCTTATATTTTTCTTTTTCTACATCTCTCTGTGACTGCAGCTGCTCCAGAACACTTTGCATTTTGTGGATCTCAGCTGTCGCATATATATTAGATTCTTTCAGAATCGTAAGTACAAATTCTTCCATGGAACCATTTTCCCGGAGAAGTCTTCGAAGTTCGGATGACAATTCCGGAAGTTCCAGTTCATCACCGATCCATCTGCATAATCGTTCGTTCACAATTGTATAATCAATCAGATACAGATTATTGCAGATGTAATAGCACAATTCTTCGATTGTATAAATCCGCATGTGCACCCTGGATATTTCGAAAGGTCTTTTGGCCCGTTTTTTATGACAAAGAATTAAACTGCCCATTGATACCTCCTAAATGTAATTCCTTTTCTACAAAGAAGTCTGATGCCGGATAGAACTCGCCAAATCCCACATCTTTGAAACGAAGTCTGCACGTACGCTCATCCAGAAACATCACTTCTATCTGAAGCCTCAACGAATAATCCGTACGTTCCGGAAGTCCTTCCAAAGAAACAGTTTCCACTTTAAGATCTTCTCCATCCAGTGACTCTATATGAATCTCAATATCAGATGTATCTTCCAGTATTACTTCCCACTGTCCATCAGCTTCATACCAATGTGTTCCCCATGCAACGATCGGATACCAGCCTTCCTGCCCCGCAATACGCATGCGCAGACAAATCTGTTCTGTCATCTTCGTCCCATCAAGATAAATCGGTCCATCGTCATAAGGGTCTGCATAACGCATGGACGAATAGCAGGCACCTTTACTGTAAAGATTATTTCCGAGAAAGGCCCTTCTTCCGTTACATAACACCTTCAGAGAATTCGGATACCAGTTATTTTCAAACCCCTCCCCTGTCAGATAAACCGACGATACTACTTTTTTATCAAACACATTCTGAATAAATGATTTAAAGCTTTCATCGGCATCCTTCGCCTTGTCCACATTCAGCACAGGATAAATAGCCTCAAGTTCCCTCATATGTGCATTGGCAACTTCTTCTACTGTTACGAACATGTCTCTGCTTTTTGTGCTCACTGTATTCAGACGTCTGAGCATATATGCACGTATCTCCTGTGCATCGCAGTAGAATAACGCCGATTCATACTGCCACAGTTCTTTTGGCTGATAGAACATATACTGGCAAAAGCTTTCCTTATAATCCTGTACGAACACACACTCTCCGGGCACACCTATATGTTTACCGATCCCCTTTAACATCTTTGACATATCCACATTCGTATATGGAACAGAAAATGTAATATAATCAATCTTTTCAAACTTTTTCAGCATCAGACTGACAAATTTGGCAAGGAGCCATACTCCGTCATGTATCTTTTCTCCTACACGTACTTTTTTTCTTTTCACGGCCTTCCGGAACAGATGTGTGACAATGTCTCCTTCTCCTGCTTCTTTTAACCGTTTTGCTTCCTGTCCGTAAACCCATCGGTCTTTATAATATCCCAGTATCAGAGGAATCTGATAATTGTCTACTGCTGCCTCCATCGTTTCCGGCTCTTCTTTATTCTCATCATAGTAGCTGATCTGACAGCTTTTTTCATTCAGATCAACTCCCAGAATACTTCCTTTTTTCATTATCATCTCCTCCTTTCTTCATTAATATATCTTAAATATCTGATTCGCCATCTGTTCTTCTTCCTCGAATTCCAGCATAGCTTTTTTGCGTTCTGCCTCAGAGTCCATACCTGTCATTTCATTCAACTGCTGATATTTTCCCGCGTAAATGCGTTCTTTATCAGTTTCCAGTGTCTTCTTATCTGTAGTGATCATTTCTCCATTTCCGGACTCCTGGAAATAATAGCTTACAGACTCATCATCATAAAGCACAAACTGCTTTACATAAAGATTCTCATATACAGGCATCATGGCTTCTGCTCTGTATCCAAGTTCTTCTCTTTCTTTTTGCTTCATCTTATAGTACAGCCTTACCTTTCCTCCCGGCTTACAACGATATGCTGCCATAACCTTATTATAAAGCTGTACTTCTCTTAACCATTCTTCCGGATATTTCAGGTAATATGGGAATACCAGCTGTTTTTCACACATTTCTCTTATTACCTGATGAAGGACCGCCGCCATTTCCTCAGAATATTCTTTATCTGAATAATACTTCAAGAGTGCAATCTTACATACATCCGGCAGATCTTCTTTCTCTTCACATTCGTTTGCAATTATTTCAAATACACATTTTTCCAGATTACGTCCGTATACGATATATTCTCTGGATACATATGCAAGATATGCCTGCTTCAGACGGAAATATACATTATCCGACAGATAATAATCTTCAAATATATGCTCTTCTTTATATAACGTCTCTGCAAATACCATCTGAGTGATAATTCTTTCGCTGACCTTATATGATGGCACACCATACTGCTTCAGCACTTTCCACAGCCGTTTCATATCACCGATTGCACCGCAATAATACTCCGCCAGATATGTCAGTGTCACTTTATCATACTGGCCGCGTCTGAACATCTCAAACGCAAGATAACTTAGAAAATCATCTTCTGTATAATTTTCTTCTCTGATCCTCCGGCTGCATACCAGAAATACATCTTTATCATCAAATGCATCGATTCCTTTTGCCAGGATCTTATCATAATCTGGTTTTTCTTTTTCCGGCTCCTGATTCCAGAATCCCGTAGATGCCGCATACTTTCGGCACATATCTACAAAACGTGGTTCATAGAACAGACGCTTGGTCTCATACGGAATCGAATCCGTATAGTGTCTTCCCTCCACAGACTCCCAGACAATTCTTGATTCCTTGTCATACAGATATATAATTGCCCCATTCTTCTCGTCATAAGGAATACGCTGACGGACAGAGCCGTCCTTTTCAATAACCAGAACGCACTTCATACCACGTACTTTTGTTCTTACTTCATAGGAATAACAAATGTCACGCATCGCCTCCATACGCTCCGCAGACATCTCATCTTCTTTGCAGAAGCGTTTATATAAAGTGCGCAGTGATTCTGTAATATGGCGCTTCATCAATTGTTCCCATGTAAATGCTACCATCTGTTCCCGGTAATTCAGATACAGATCTCCAGCCTGTTCCTCATGAATCACAAGACTTGCATAGAGATATGCCGCTTTTTTATAATCCAGTGCATTTCCATGCATAAAATACAATACCAGTGATTTTGGAAGCGGTCCGTGTGCACTGTCCTCATCAATTGTCATCATATAGTATTCATAAAGCTGTGCGATCTTAAGATCCGAATCTACTGCCTTCTGATACCAGAAGAAATACTTTTTCTCTGTTTTATTTCCTTTGATCAGAAGTGTACAGATTGTATTAAGGATCATCGGTTCATCGTACATCTTATAGATTCTTTCCAGGATTCTGAAAAGATTATCACTGTATTTCTTCTGCTGGCTGGCAAAATTTGAAATATAAAGGGCCAGTTCTTTTGTCATCATCCGGTATTTTGTAGCAAAATTCAACACCTGTATCTCGAATGTTCCGAGCTTTTTAAGAAGCGTTGGCTTTTCCTGATAACACAGATATGCTTCCAGATAGAACATAACCGAATGAATTCCATATTCAAACTGTTGTTCCAGAACTTCCAGACGTTTGTACGGATTTTTATAGCGTGTATCCAGATTCAGGATCATATAAAGCAGCCACCAGGAATCCTGATGACGCATATATGTCTTTCCAACCTCATCCAGTACCCGTTCTTCATAATTCACGTCTCCACGGATTTTTGCAGTCAGGTAAAGATAATAACAGTTTGTCAGTGGATCTTTCCCGATTGCAAACCGGTTATAATTATAATTCTCCAGAATCCATTTGGCTTCTTCTATCTTCTCTCCAAGCAGATAAATATTAGCCAGCATGAGCTGGTATACCTCATTGAGTGGTTCTAATTTGCGAAGTGTAACCATCTTCTCGATCGCACTGTCCACCCAATGATCTCTGCTTACTCTTCCTGCCATATAGCCTACATATTCTTTTACGATCTGTGCCATCAGAAGTTCCGGCATCCTGTGATCTTCGTCATATTCCTGATTCTGCAGTACTTCCACTTCATATGTCAGTGTCTCATACGGTGTCACAAATTTCAGTGCTCCGTAATTACGTCCTCCATGAAGCTTCTCTGCTCTTACCACATATTCTATCTCATGTGCATTTCCCACAAAATCTTCTGTACTGATTTCCGGTCTTGATACCCGGATAAAATCTCCTACTGTCTCAATCTTGATCGGCATATATCCCCAGGTATTCTTCATCAGAGTCAAAGTTCCTTTCGTTGACTCAGTCAGATCTTCAAACAGCATTCCTTCTCCCTGCAATGTCAGGAAAATGCATTCTTTCTGCTTGATTCCCACCATGAATTCTTCCATCGCCTGCTCACTGAGAGACCATTTACGCATATTGTCATAAAGATAGAAAGTACGTTCATTTTCATATTTTAAAATCTCATAGAATTCTTTAGACCGGAATAATCTTCCTGCTTCCGAAAAATCTTTGATCGCAAGTTTTCGGAAATCATCTGTGCTTTGTACTTTTCCATACGTTGTCATCACATATGGTTTTTCTATAATAGCTGTAAACGACAGTTCATATTCACCACCGCTGCATACGATCGTAAATTTACCTTCTTCTACATGTCCCGGACGAAGCCCACGTCCGTCATATGTAAACTCAACCCTCGACGGATTTCCCTCGAATCCCTGGTCCTTAAAATGAACACGAAAAGAAGACGAGTAAACGAGTCCTCGTATTCTGCCTTCATTATTCGCCCTCATTGTAAAACTTCCCCTGTATACTTCCCCTTCACCTATAATGAGCACCAGATTCGTCTCATCGAATATAACATCAGGTCGTATCAACTGAAAGTCGCCTTTTGAAAATTTTTGGATTTTATTTTTCAAGTCCTACACCTGCTTCTTTCGTTGCTTTTTTCTTAAAACATACTATAATAAATTATAGCATTGTTTGTCAACGAATGGCAATGCCGGAAAGAGAAAATATCAAAATTGTGTCGATAGGATGGAAAATTATGAAAAAAAAACCAGAATTTCACGGAAGCGATCTGGAAAAGATCGCAGATTATTATCACCTTGATAAGGAAAAGATTGTTTTGTTCGGCGCCAATGTAAACCCGCTCGGATTATCCGGACAGGTAAAAAAAGATCTCGCAGAACATCTGGATATCATCAGCAGTTATCCAGACAGAGATTATACAGATCTGAAAAAAGCAATTGCTGCATATACCAATACCTCGCCGGAACATATTGTTGTCGGAAATGGTTCTACGGAGCTTATCTCACTCCTGATCAGCCAGCGCGCACCAAAAAGGGCGCTGCTTCTGGGACCGACCTATTCCGAATATGCAAGAGAGCTGAATCTGGTCGGCGGCACACTGGAATATTATAATCTGAAAGAAGAACAGGATTTCAGACTGGATATTTCCGATCTGACCGATACACTGAAAAGTGATATTGATCTTCTGATCATCTGTAATCCGAACAACCCGACCTCTTCAGCCATCAGTACCGCTGATATGAAAAAGCTGTTAACCGTATGCCGGTCACTTGGTATCTTCGTTATGATCGATGAGACTTATATCGAATTCGCACCGGAAGGCACTTCCCTCTCTGCAGTTTCTCTTGTACCGGAATTCGACAACTTCATGGTCATCCGCGGTGTATCCAAGTTCTTCGCCGCACCTGGACTTCGCTTTGGTTATGGTCTCACCAGTAATCAGGCATTTCTTCAGACACTTCTTACCCACCAGAATCCGTGGAGCCTGAACAGTATCGGGGCTTACGCCGGTGAACGGATGTTGAAAGATACCGATTATATTCAGAAAACCTGGTCTCTCATTGATTCTGAGCGCACCAGAATGTGCACAGAGCTTTCCGGACTGGATACCGTAAAGATTTACCCGGCTTATGCCAACTTTGTTCTTGTAAAGATCTTAAAAGAAGGACTCACTTCTTTCGATGTCTTTGAAAAAGCGATTCACCAGAATCTCATGATCCGGGACTGTTCTTCTTTCGAAAGCCTGAACGGAGAATATGTACGGTTCTGCATTATGAATCCAGAGGATAATGACCGGCTGCTGGATGTATTCCGTTCATTATAATCAATACAGAGAACCTGCCCCCGGCAGCTTCTTCCGAATGCATGGCAATACAAACACCTGTCTGCGGCCCGGTATCATTCCTGAAATAATCCAAGTTACAGACAGGTGTTTTTCATATTTTCCAATATTATTTTTTTAAGATCAATGCCATAAAGGTAAGTTCTTCATCACCGGTGTTCTTAATTCCATGTGCATCTCCGTCTTTACACAGGAACAGATCGCCAGGATTTGCCGGCTGTTTTTCGCCGTTATCGTCATAAGTTCCGTGTCCGGTCAGAATGAAGTAAGACTCCGTCTCACCATGATGATAATGGTATCCTACTTCACATCCCGGATCCAGATGAATCTTGGCATACATCTTACAGGCTTCTCCAACTTCTTCCGAAGTAACCATTGCTTCTCTTACAATATAACCGTCTCCGCCATTTACATGTTCCACTTTTACCAGTTCTCTTTCGCCTTCTCTTGTCATTTTTAAGTTCCTCCTTGATTCGTAAAACATTCTAAAACAACAATACAACCTGAAAGATACAAAGTCAATGGTAAACCCTTAATCTTAATTCACGATCCGGTAATATTCTTTCGCGGTTATACTGTAAACGATGATATAGAATACCGCAAACACCGCTATCGTAATGATTGTGCATACCGCAAACAACGATACATTCGTAAGATTTAATACTCCCAGAATTTTTGTCATTACTTTAAAGGCTACTGCAACATGGATCACTGCTACAACCAACGGCAGGAAGAATACGCTTAAGACCTGGCTTCTTATGGAACGCTTCACTTCTTTTTTACTCATGCCAACCTTCTGCATGATCTGGTAACGCTCCCTGTCATCATAGCCTTCCGATATCTGCTTATAATAAATGATCAGTACCGTTGCCATAATAAACATACTTCCCAGATAGATTCCAATAAAGAACAGTCCGCCGTACAATTCATAAAAAGAAGAACGGCTTAACATACGGCTTTCCATCGTTCCATCCGGAAACTTTTCATAAAATTCGTTCTGTATCTGTTCCAGTGTCTCTTTTTGTTTTCCGTCATCTCCCTTCAGGTTGAATTTATCTGCATAAGAAAATGACTCGATACGTTCAATCTGCTCTGCATTTGCAAATACAATGTATAATGTCTTATACATTTCTGCCGTGCTCTTCGGCTGGCTCGTCATCTCGGACAGTTCTTTTTTCACCTGATAGTTCTGTCCTGCAATGTTTATCTGTTTTTTTCCACATTTGCCGTTCGTGGTATAGGTCAGTATCTCCTGTTCCTTTAACGAAACATTCTGTTTTTCTATCCGGTTATACTCTTCCTGTGTGATCATCTCTACATAGTAAAAATGATTGTCCGGATAGTACTGCTCTACCTTTTCCAGATTATTTCCTTTCAAAACCGCATTCATACTGCCATATCTGTACCGGACTCTGTCTGTTATTTTTACCCCTGCTTTCTCACATTGTTCTTTTATCAGTCTCTGAAGAGTCTCTTCATTATTTGTATCGGCTTCATTGCAGACAATTGAAACATCTCTCGGAAAACGTGAGTCCAGAATATCTTCCATTCCCGCATACAAAGATACCGTTGTGGATACCATAACCAGCACCATCGTACTTAACACACAGATGTTCGCAAGTCCCGCTCCGTTTTGTTTCATACGATAGATCATGCCTGATACACTGGTAAAATGCTTTGGATTATAATAATAAGCTTTATTTTTCCGGAGTATTTTCAATACCACAATGCTTCCGGCAATAAAAAGTGCATAAGTTCCAATAATCACACAGACCACTGCAACAAAGAATTTCAAAAGTGCTTCTAACGGTGCCTCTGTTGTAAGTGCAATCCAGTAACCATTGCCAAGTGCCGCCACACCGACGATCACAAGCAGCCATCTGCTCTTCGGCTCTTTCTCCCCCTGATTGCCTCCGTGCAGAAGTTCCACCGGATTCACCAGCTGTATCTGTAAAATGTTATATAAATACGTCAGAAGAAAAATTCCTGCAAATAATATGACAGTCTGTACAATTGCAGTCCCATTAACCGAAAACTGCATATCTACGCTATTGTGCAGAATCTTAAGGAGCAGCAGATACATCAGTTTCCCAAATATTATTCCAAACACCAGACCGCCAAGAATACTGATTCCCGCCGTCAGGATCGTCTCAACTGCCATCATTCGTGCAATATGCCGCTTTCCCATTCCAAGAATATTGTATACTCCGATCTCTTTCTTTCGTCGTTTGATCAGGAAACTATTCGTATAGAACAGAAAAATCACTGCAAATACAATGATCACACCCGTTGCATACTGAAGACATATCTTCAATGTATTCTGGGTAATACCTTCCCCCTTGCTCAGTGCGTCAATGATATAGAACATCATGACGGTCAGAACACCTGTAAAGATATAGGGTACATAGGTCTTACGGTTATTCTTAAGATTGGTCACAGCAAGTTTTTCATAGATGAAATTATTCATCCTCCTCACCTCCTGTGGTAAGAATCTTCAGCGTATCTGAAATTCTTTCATACATTTCTTCGTTCGTAAGATTCCCCCTGTAAAGCTGATGGAATACTTTTCCGTCCTTGATAAAAAGCACCCTTTTCGCACTACTCGCCACTTTCACACTATGTGTCACCATAACAATCGTCTGACCTTCCTGGTTAATCGTTGTAAAAAGATTCATCAGACTGTCTGCCGCTTTCGAATCCAGTGCTCCCGAAGGTTCATCGGCAAGAATCAGCTGTGGTTTCGTGATCAGCGCTCTTGCAATTGCAGCTCTTTGTTTCTGCCCACCGGACACCTCATATGGATATTTCTCCAGTAGTTTTTCAATTCCAAGTTTTTCTGCAATCGGTTTTAATCTCTTTTCCATCTCCGGATATTTCTTTCCGGATAATACCAGTGGCAGGAATATATTATCCTTTAATGAAAATGTATCTAACAGGTTAAAATCCTGAAATACAAAGCCGAGATTCTGACGTCTGAACGTTGCGATCTCTTTTTCTTTTAATTTTCCCAGATCCCTGTCTTTTAAATAAACCTTTCCTTCTGTCGGTTTATCAAGTGCCGCCAGAATATTCAGCAAAGTCGTCTTTCCCGATCCAGACTCTCCCATGATTGCAACATATTCCCCGCGTTCTACCGTAAAATTCACATCTCTTAAAGCCTCTACCTGATTGCTCCCAAAACGAGTCGTATATATCTTCTTCACATTTTTTACTTCCAGTAATGACATAAGTTTTTCTTCCTTTCTTTTTAAGATTTCTTCTTTACGGTATCTATTATAAAAAAAGAGGAAATATCCTGCCATCGAAGCATGTGACATTTCCCCTGTTTAATCTTACATTCCTGTAAGGTTTTCTCTTTTTATCTGATCGTTATTCCGGATTCCATTCTTTCCTTGTCAATTCCAGATATACACGGGTTCCTTTTCCCACCTCTGAATCAATCCATATCTTATGTCCCATCTTATCCATGATCTTTTTGCAAAGATACAGTCCAATCCCGGTAGACTTCTTATCTGCTCTTCCATTATATCCGGTAAACCCTTTTTCAAATACTCTAGGAAGATCTTCTGCCTGAATACCGATTCCATTATCCTCGATCACCAGACACTCCCGTCCTCTTTTTTCTTCCAGACAGATTCTAATCTCGCCGCCATTCTTTGTGTATTTCAAAGCATTAGACAGAATCTGTTCTGTCACAAACTCCAGCCATTTTTCATCTGTAAGAACTATTCGTTCCACCGGCCGGTAATCCAGACGGATCTTCTGAAGAATAAACATCTGAGAATATTTCCGGACAGATTGTTTCAGAATCTTATCTAAAGACACCTTCTCAAACTGCAGATCCCCAGACATATCTTCCATGCGGAGATACGTCAGCACCATCTCCACATACTGTTCCATTTTAAAAAGTTCCATCTTCATCTCTTTTAATTCCGGCAGTGCCGGGTTTTCATCTTCCACCGATTGCAGCAATATGTGCATCGCAGCGATAGGTGTCTTGATCTGATGCACCCACATACCATAATAATCACTTAAGTCCTGGCCTTTGATTCTTGCCTCTGATTTCAACTCCAGAATCTTTTCGTCAAAGATCCCCAGTAATTCCTGATAATCCAGTTCCAGAAGATTCCTGCACTCTGGAAGTTCTTTTGTGCACTCCTGCGTGCTCTTCTTAAACCGTTCCAGCAGAAGATGCTTCTTCCGGAAGCGATGATATTCCGTTATTACATAAAGGAGCAGCCACAATATCACCAGCAGCAGTGCATATTTCAACGCATCCATCCTGATATTATAAAGAAATGCTACAACAATAAATATTCCGACCGTTCCGGCATAAAGGCTGATCTCTCTTGTTTTATCTTTAAAAAATGCTATTAACAGTTTCATGCCTCCACCATATATCCTATTCCTTTTTTTGTGATGATCTTTCCGCCAAGGCCAATCTGTTCCATTTTTTTACGAAGTCTTGCCACATTGACCGTCAGTGTATTGTCATCAATAAATTCATTGCTGTCCCAGAGTCTCGTCATAATACTTTCACGGCTTACGATCTTCCCTGTATTTTCCAGAAGTATCTGCAGAATCTTGAATTCGTTCTTGCTCAGTTCCAGTTTCTGGTCCTGATACAGAACTGTCGCATCTGCCAGATTCAGGATCGCACCGTTCCACTCCATGACATCTGCCGTTCCACGAAATTCATAGGTTCTTCTTAACACGGCCTGCACCTTTGCCGTCACCACATTCAGGTCAAACGGTTTCTCGATGAATTCATCGCCGCCCATATTCATTGCCATCACAATATTCATATTATCATTCGCCGATGACAGGAAAATGATCGGCACCTTCGAGATCTTCCGGATCTCCTGACACCAGTGAAATCCATTAAAAAATGGAAGCACAATGTCCAATAACACAAGCTGCGGCTCAAATTCCACGAATTTTCCCATTACGTCTTTAAAATCCGTCATACATTCTGCCTGATAATTCCATTTTTCCAAATGGTTTTTCAGTCCGCCTGCTATTGTTTCATCATCTTCCACGATTAAAATCTTATACAATCTTTCTTCTCCCCATACTTCAAACTCTGTCCTTATCTGCGTAAGTTACCATCGTCATCTTTTCTAATGCGCGGTGACAAAAAGGACAAAAGTTTAACACTTTTGCCCTCTTATCGTAATACATTTGTCATGCAATTGTCAATTCCGGCTTTCTTAAGATTTCTTTCGAATTTCTGAAGAACTCCGGCTCCATTCCTTATGCATTTCTTTCTATATTATTTCTACAAATGTTAGTGGAAATAATGTGCCCCGATCTTCATTCCGGCACCGCCTTGATCAAAATACAGACAGTTTCCAATCGGATTCGAGCCATTCAACGCATCTACAGCAGCCTGCAGAGCTGTCTGTGAATATCCCTTTGAACTTCTCACTCTGTTCAGCCATCCGGTCGCTGCCGGTCCGAACTGCCCGGACTGATAGATGACTTCTTCGATGGAATTCGGATAACTTCCACTCTTTACACGGTTCATGATCACCGCACCGACGGCAACCTGTCCTTCATACGGCTGGTTTCCTGCTTCGCAGTAGATGATGGATGCAAGCAGTTCCTGATTGGCTCTTACGTATGCTTCTCTTGCTTCGCGTTCTGCTTTTTCTTTTGCTTCCTGCTCTGCCTTTTCTCTTGCGAGGCGTTCTTCCTCTTCTTTTTTCGCTATATTGTCTGCAATTACCTGCTGGCTTGCATCCGTCATTTCCTGTGCAGATGCCACGATATTCTGTGATATCGCCTGTACAGCAGTGTGTGTATTCGTATTTTCCCCTTTTGTTTCTGTGATTGTTGTTACTTCCGGCTGTTCAGAGGCTGCCTGACTGGTAAAACCAGTTGCCATTACTGCGCATGCTGAATACAGCACGAACATCGATTTCAGTCTCTTCGCTTTTAACATAATATAAATACCCTCCTGATTTTGTTGCAATGATTTACATTTCTTTTAATAAAGTATATTCATTTTTTGCAACTTTATTACAAATATTACAAATTTGTTACAAGCAACGATTGGTATCATATCATGTATGTCTCGTTTTGTCAACTTTTTTATTTACTTTTTTAAAGTCCGCAGATTATGCTACTCTTTTTTCTTATTTTTAGCGTTCATTTTTCTCCGTTATTTCTCTGCTCCTTAAGCTTCTCTTTTACAATAGCTTACTACTGTTACAATTAAAAATACCGGGATACAAATTACTGCCGCAATCATGATAATATACGGTGTCCAGTAATATCCACTGCCGATTTTCACAAAATTTCTTGCAAGTACTTCTTGCTCCAGACTGTTCATGAATGCCAGTCCACTGGTCTTTACAGGTAGGCAACAAAAAAGCAGCATACTGCAAAATAATCATGCTGTATGCCACTTTTTATTTATGTTTTTACAAACATTACAAATATTAATTATTCAAATTCTGTTACATAAAATTCATTTACGCAAAATCCGATTGTCCAAACTCTATTTGATCTTAGCAATGTCGATCAGTGTCAGTTTCTGGATATCTGTATTCTCAAGACTGGTGATCAGAGCTTTTGCTGTATCGATCGCTGTCAGTACATTGACACCTGTCTCGATCGCATTTCTACGGATCACGAATCCGTCTCTTGAGTGATCAGCTCCCTGCGGAGGTGTGTCGATAACCAGGTCGATCTTATGTCCGAGGATCAGATCCATAAGGTTCGGAGATTCCTGCTCAATCTTATTGACTGTCATCGCTTTCACGCCTGCATCTGTCAGGACCTTGGCAGTTCCTTCTGTAGCAAAGATCTTGTAACCGATCTTCTCGAATCTGCGTCCGATCTCTACTGCTTCTTCCTTATCTTCATCACGAACTGTCATAATCATGTTCTTGTGTTTTGGAAGTTTGACTCCGGCACCGATGAATGCTTTATAAAGAGCCTCATCAAATGTCTTGGCAATTCCCAGACACTCTCCGGTAGACTTCATCTCAGGTCCAAGGCTGATATCAGCACCGCGGATCTTCTCAAATGAGAATACCGGCATCTTGATTGCAAAATAATCTGCTTCCGGCTGTAATCCAGGTGTATAACCAAGTTCTTTGATCTTGTGTCCGATGATCACTTTTGTTGCAAGTGGTACGATTGGAATACCTGTTACCTTACTGATGTATGGAACAGTACGGCTGGAACGAGGGTTAACTTCGATTACATATACATCTTCTCCACATACGATGAACTGGATGTTAATCAGTCCGATTACATGTAAGGATTTTGCAAGTCTTCTTGTATATTCGGCAATCGTCTCTTTTGTCTTCTGAGAGATGCTCTGTGCAGGATATACAGAGATACTGTCTCCGGAATGGATTCCGGCACGCTCGATATGCTCCATGATACCTGGAATCAGGATATCTTCACCGTCGCATACGGCATCTACCTCAATCTCTTTACCCTGTAAATATTTATCAACCAGGATTGGATGATCCTGTGCGATACGGTTGATGATTCCGATGAACTCATCAATATCGTGATCATTGATCGCAATCTGCATTCCCTGTCCGCCAAGTACGTAAGAAGGTCTTACCAGTACCGGATAACCCAGTCTGTTTGCAACTTTCTTCGCTTCTTCTGCTGTAAATACAGTTCCACCTGTCGGTCTTGGGATCTCGCACTGCTCAAGAATCTCATCAAACAGCTCACGGTCTTCGGCTGCATCTACATTTTCAGCAGATGTTCCAAGGATCGGAACGCCCATCTTCATAAGAGATTCTGTCAGCTTGATCGCTGTCTGTCCACCGAACTGTACAACTGCTCCGTCCGGTTTTTCCAGATCTACGATACTTTCTACATCTTCCGGTGTCAGAGGCTCGAAATACAGCTTGTCAGCGATATCGAAGTCTGTACTTACTGTCTCAGGGTTGTTATTTACAATAATCGTCTCGTATCCTTCTTTGGCAAACGCCCATGTACAATGTACAGAACAGAAGTCGAACTCGATACCCTGTCCGATACGGATCGGTCCGGAACCAAGTACCAGTACTTTCTTCTTGCCGGAAGTTTCAACTACTTCATTCTCACTTCCGAATACAGAGTAGTAATATGGTGTCTCTGCTGCGAACTCAGCCGCACAGGTATCAACCATCTTATAAGAAGCTGTGATGCCATTATCATGACGAAGGTCATGGATCTCACGCTCTGTCTTTCCTGTCAGTTCTGCGATCACATTATCCGGGAACTCTAAGCGTTTTGCTTCTTTTAATGTCTCTGCTGTTAATTCTTCTGTCTTTAATTTCTGTTCCATCTCTACGAGAATTGCGATCTTGTCAATGAACCAGTTGTCAATCTTTGTAATTCTGTGAATGTCTTCGTAGCTGATGCCCTGACGAATTGCTTCTGCGATCTTCCAGATACGACGGTCATCTACAACTTTCAGTTCTTCTAACAGTTCTTCTCCTTTTAAATAAGAGAAGTCATAAGACATAAGGCTGTCTACATGCTGTTCCAGAGAACGGATGGCTTTCATAAGTGCTCCCTCGAAGTTATCACAGATACTCATAACTTCTCCGGTCGCTTTCATCTGTGTTGTCAGTGTACGTTTTGCGCTGATGAACTTATCAAATGGAAGTCTCGGGATCTTTACAACACAGTAGTCAAGCATAGGCTCGAAACTTGCGTATGTCTTCTTTGTTACTGCGTTCTTGATCTCGTCCAGTGTATATCCAAGAGCGATCTTTGCTGCAACCTTGGCAATCGGATATCCTGTTGCCTTAGATGCAAGTGCAGAAGAACGGCTTACACGAGGGTTAACCTCGATTACACAGTACTCAAATGAATCTGGATTCAGCGCATACTGTACGTTACATCCACCAGTGATATTTAACTCACTGATAATATTAAGAGCAGATGTACGGAGCATCTGGTACTCTTTATCGCTCAGTGTCTGAGAAGGTGCTACTACGATACTGTCTCCGGTATGTACACCTACAGGGTCCAGGTTTTCCATATTACATACGGTAATGCAGTTACCATTGCTGTCACGCATTACTTCGTACTCGATCTCTTTCCATCCTGCGATGCAACGTTCTACCAGAACTTCCCCAACACGTGAAAGACGAAGTCCGTTTTCCAGGATCTCTACGAGTTCTGTTCTGTTATCCGCGATTCCGCCGCCGCTTCCACCAAGTGTGTAAGCCGGACGAAGTACAACCGGATATCCGATACTTTCAGCAAATTCGATACCAGCCTGTACATCCTTTACGACTTTAGAAGCTGCACAAGGTTCGCCGATTTTTTCCATTGTCATCTTGAATTCCAGACGGTCTTCGGCCTTTTTGATCGTCTCAGAAGTAGTACCGATCAGACGTACGTTGTTTCTTTCAAGGAATCCATTCTCATCCAGCTCCATAGCCAGATTCAGTGCTGCCTGTCCACCCAGTGTAGGAAGGACACTGTCTGGTTTTTCCTTTAAGATCAGCTGTTCTACCACCTCAACTGTCAGAGGCTCGATGTATACGCGGTCTGCGATATCTTTATCTGTCATGATCGTAGCCGGGTTAGAGTTCAAAAGGACTACTTCCAGACCTTCTTCTTTTAATGAACGGCAGGCCTGTGTACCTGCATAGTCAAACTCCGCTGCCTGTCCAATGATAATAGGGCCAGAGCCAATTACTAATACTTTCTTAATATCTTTAATTCTAGGCATTATTTTGCTCCTTTCATCATATCCATAAATCTATCAAACAGGTATCCGGAATCCTGTGGTCCAGGACAAGCCTCCGGGTGGAACTGAACTGTGAAAATATTCTTTCCTTCGTATGCAAGTCCTTCGTTGGTTCCGTCATTTACATTGATAAATGCTTCTTTTGCGATAGCCGGATCAATGGTTGTACCATCAACTGCATAACCATGGTTCTGTGAAGAAATGTATACTCTGTTATTTGTCAGATCCTTCACCGGATGATTACCGCCGCGGTGTCCATATTTCAACTTATAAGTCTTTGCACCATTTGCAAGTGCCATAAGCTGATGTCCGAGACAAATTGCAAAAATAGGAATATCAGTATTGTATAACTTCTTGATCTCTTCGATAATAGATACGCATGTTTCCGGATCTCCAGGCCCGTTAGACAACATAATGCCGTCCGGATTAGCAGCAATGATTTCTTCTGCTTTTGTTCCTGCCGGATAAACTGTAACTTCACAGCCGCGTTCATTTAAAGACTTGGCAATGTTCTTCTTTGCACCGAAGTCCATAAGAGCAACCTTCGGTCCATTGCCTTCTAAGACATATTTTTCATCACATGTTACTTTTGATACCACATCACCAACTGTATATGCCTTCAGTTTTGGGAGAATCTCATCTAAGTTGTAATTCTCGTTCGTGGTGATCATTCCGTTCATGGTTCCCTTTTCACGAAGAATCTTCGTAAGGGCACGTGTATCAATTCCTGCAATTCCTGGAATATCCTGTTCTTTCAGGAAATCCTGAAGTGTTCCTTCACAACGGAAGTTGCTTGGCATTCTGGAAAGTTCTCTTACGATATATCCATCCGGCCATGCCTTCCTTGACTCCATATCCGGTGTGATGCCATAATTTCCAATCAATGGATAGGTCATTACTACGGCCTGTCCCGCATAAGAAGGGTCGGTTAATACCTCCAGATAACCTGTCATTGAAGTATTAAACACTATCTCGCTAATCATGTCTTTTGTCGAACCGATACTGGTTCCGGTAAAGACAGTCCCGTCTTCTAATATAAGAAATGCTTTCATATATTCACCTTTTCCCTTCTGTGTTTCTTTTTCTTTTTTCATGAATCCATACTGCTGTACTTCAGGTACATTTTCTATATTTGGGCAAAAAAAATTCGTTGTTACAAAGAATTTTTCTTAAAAATACAGAATAAAAGGCAGTTTGTGCAAGCACAAAACCGCCTCGTTTTTCATCCATCGGTACCAGACAATTTATGTCTTCACAAATTGTAAAAATTATACTACATAATCCGAGGATTTTCAACGGATATTTTTGTTTTTTTATGAATACTGCCAAAATATTACAATCTTGTGTAATCTCGGGTCATCGATGTACTGGTACTTCACCTGCGATACTCCATAGTAATCCGCCAGATTCTGCACTGCTTTTGCAAGTTCTTTCTGGAAAATGTCATCGTGCGCCTGACTGTAGACGAATGTATCTGCGAATTTAAAAATTGTAGCACTTTTCTTCGCCCAGATAGCCTGGTTCATGGCTTCCAGTACCTTCTTGGCATCATACTGTGTGTAATACATTCCGTTTACCACGTAATAATTGCAATCCATCTTGCTGCACTCTGGCATCTGTGTATCCTTATCCAGAATATGTGTCTGAAATAACTGCGTATCATCACAACACAGATAATCATAGCTGATATTTGCCTTATTACCAGAAGCCTCTGCATCTTGACCTGAATTTTGTTCTGCATCCTGGGATGTATTTTCTCCTTCTTCCTGTTGGAACACCGGATCTCCCCAGGTTGTGTCGACATAATAATAATCGCCGTTACATTTCACCAGATTCCACGCATGGTTTCCGCCTTCCGTCGTCTTTCCCGTCACATAAGTACAGAACACGCCAAGCCGTTCCAACAAATACTGCGTTGCTTTCGAATATCCAGCACATACAGATTTCTGATTGACAAATACGCTGTAGATATTCTGATTATCCGGCGCGCTCTCATCATACTCTACTTCATCTACGATTTTTCCATATACATAGAGAATTTTGTGATAGTCATCTGCATCGGCATCCAGATCTGCCAGCCACTTCTCTGCCGCCTGCATAATCGCGGTCTGCATCTTCTGGCTTTCTTCTGCTGTGTAAAAATATTTCGGTTTCAGGACGGTATAACTTTCTGTTCCTTTATGAGTCGTAGCCGTTGCTGTCCCGTCACACCAGAAGATGTCCGGCTGATCCTTCATCAGCTTCTGAAAAATCTGATTTGTCTCATCTACATCCGCGTTATGTACATAAATTTCCTCCGTGTGGTTTCTGACACCTTCCAGAATTTCCTGATAGACCTGCCTTTGTTCAGTCGGCAACTGCTGATAATAATATTTCTCCGTGTTCTCTTCTTCCGTTATGGATACTTTCTGATAAGGAATATCTTGTTTTTTATTTGAACCAAATTGTTCAAGTTCCAGGTATCCGCCCCTTTCTGCTGCTGCGGTTCCAAGAAAGAGAATGCATGTCAGAATCAGGATGATTAATTTCTTTTTTCTTCTTTTTCTATATATCCGTAAACACCTTCTTTTCATGCTCTGTTCTACGCTCCTGTTTCTGTTATTTTTAAGATGTTCCATACTTTGTGTAACAATCTATCTCTTTTATTCCCTGTATCTTCACATTTTTCTTATTTTTGCATACTCTGTCAGTAACAGAGTCTTAAAAGAGGTCCTATTTTATGAACGGAACGACTCCAACCACTCAGGATACTCCCGACAAAGGCCGTCTGCAGATTAATCTCGTATCTGACATCTCTGCCTATCCGATTCAGGGGGCTCAGATTTCCATCTACTACACGGGTGTTCCAGAAGCTCAGTTAGAACAACTTACTACCGACAGTTCCGGGCAGACCGATACGATTGATCTTGCGGCACCACCGTTAGAATACAGCCTGAATCCAGAAAATGAAGTCCAGCCATATTCCGAATATACCATGCAGATCACCGCCGAAGGCTTCGAGTCGGTCAGTATTGCCGGTGCTGAAATTCTCGCCGATGTCACTGCCATTCAGAATGTCAGCATGAAACCAATCGACAATCCCGAAAACGAGGAAACCGTATTCGTCATTCCGGCTCATACATTATATGCCACCTATCCGCCTAAGATTCCCGAAGACGAGATCCAGCCGACCTTCGAATCCGGAGAGATTGTCTTAAGCCGCGTCGTGGTCCCGGAATACATCGTAGTTCATGATGGAAGTCCACGCGACTCCACTGCCAAAAACTATTATGTGAAGTATAAGGATTATATCAAAAATGTAGCTTCCAGTGAAATCTACGCGACCTGGCCGGAGGATACCATCCGGGCAAACGTACTGGCAATCATGTCTTTTACTCTGAACCGGGTATATACAGAATTTTACCGGAACCGCGGATATGATTTTACGATCACTTCTTCAACCGCATTTGATCACAAATGGATTCCGGAACGGAATATCTATGATACGATCTCTGTGATAGTGGATGAATTGTTTGCCGATTATCTTTCCAGACCGAATGTCAAGCAGCCGATACTGACGCAGTATTGTGACGGACGGCAGGTACAATGTCCGAATTGGATGACCTTTTTGCTATAACCTATAAAGTGGATTTTTACCTATTAAATAACTACATTCTTTATATTTTCATTCTGCCATCCGTTTCAAAATAATATTCTTTTCCGTCGATCATTTTCTTTCCTGTAACCATGCTGCCTTCCGGATAACCAGCTTCTGCTTTCGGTCTGCAGTAATATGTCTGACCATTTACTGTAACGAATCCAGTACACATAGCTCCATGCGGTCCACCCTTTTTCGGATTGAGATAGTACCAATATCTTCCATCCATTAACCATCCATCTCTCATAGAACCCTCCGGATAGTCTTTGGACGCCTGTTTGCTCAGATAGTACCATTTGCCGTCTACTTTTCTCCAGCCTTTTACCATCCGGCAGTCGGTTTTAAAATAATACCAGTGCCCTTTGATCTGCTTCCATGTATCATGAATAGCATAGCCCTTTGAGTCGAACCAGTACCAATCACCGCCGATCTGTGACCACTGGTTTTTCGGATATGATCCGTCAGTGTTCCGATACCACCACCCCGTGTTATCATGTACCCATCCGGCTTTTGCCGTTGGTTTTGCTGCTCCGCTAATTGGTTTGTTCAGTATTCCCTCTGTGATTGCTTTGCAGATTGCATTCACACCGATTTTATTGTACAAGTTTGCATCATCTTTATCATCTACGAATCCGACTTCAATCAGCATAGCCGGTGAGTGCGTATGTTTCAGCACATATAAACCGGTGCTAATCTTAACACCTCTGTTCGTGAATCCGAGTGCTGACAGCTTCGCACATACTCTTTCTGCAGCAGCATATGCTTTGGAATTTTTGCTATATACAAATACTTCCACGCCTTTTGTCTTTCCATCTCCCGGATCTACTTTCGCAGCGTTCTGGTGGATTGAGATATCCAGATCTACAGTGTGGGTGTTGCATTTTGCCACAATATTTGCCAAGTTGGCTCCTACTGTCTTTCCGGTGTCGTCTGTACAGTTGTAAGCTGTGTGGCCATTCGCTTTCAGTAGTGCGATCACGCCGGCTGTGATCCGTCTGTCCTCTGTTACTTCGTCCATGTAATGACTTGCGCCTGGTACGATTCTGTTATGACCTCCATGTACATTATATACTCCCATGATTACGCCTCCTGTTCTGCCTGTTTCTTGGCTGCTGCGATTTCTTCTGGTGTTGGCTCAATACCTTCATCGTATTCGTGTCCATCGTTTTGATCCGTTACTACTTCCATGTTTTTGTTGTCTTCCATACTTAATTTCCTTTCTGTGCGATGTCGCACATAAATAATAAGAGGACGATTACTCGTCCTCAGAATCTTTTTCGTCTTTTTCATCTATATTAATCCGTTCTTCCACCTGCGATCTAATATGTTTAACCAGTGGTTGCAGGAAAGCCGGAATATTTACTCCCATGTCCTGTATATTTTCCAAAATCGAAATAATTTCATTACAGATTAGCCACATCGCCACAATACATGCGATCAGGAATGTAACCGGCACCGGCTTTCCAATCGTTGTGGCTGCATATAGCAACAGTTCGTCAATTATTGCCCCTACTACCACTAAAAGCCACATAGAAACTTTTTTAAAAATACCTCTTATGCTCTTATAGGAATTAATATCCTGTGACCTGTATTTGCTCGCCATCAAACCCGTAGCGTAGTCTATCAGGTTGCATGCGACTAATAATATTACCGGCACCGCCAGAACACCCAGGAGAGCCGATATAAAGGCGAATACCGCCGTGAAAATTGCTTTGATATAATTTGCCTGTTCCATTTTCATATACCTCACTTCTTTCTTATTATATTTTTATTTAAAAAATAAGACCTGCTACGGTCTTGCTCTGATTTCCATGTATGCCTCCATAAAAAGAGCTGGTCTATACGACCAGCCCCGGATGTTTTTTATTCTTCTATTTTTATTTTTCTTGCACCGATCAAGATAGTATCGCCATCATGAGGCAATTCTGCAACTTTAACATAATTGTAATCTCTGCAATAGCTTGTAAAAACAGATTTCATATCGTCTACATCCTTATTGCCTGTAAATACCACATATTCGTGGTTCTCGCTCTTGAATGTTTCCACGTCCTATCCTCCTTTGCTATTAGATTTTTATTCATTCGTCTCGTCTGATTGATTGTTTTTTGATTTCTTTTATTCTACATCAGTTTTTACTTCTCTGCAAGGCAATTGATTATTCTCCCAGTATCAGTGCCAGCTTCTTGGTTCTTAATGTATCTCCACCGCCGGCAGATACTTCCCGCCGTAATGCGCCCCGCACCGGTTATTCCTGGAACATCTGCGAGCTGTGTTGGAAGAACATCTTCCTTACTGTCTGCCAGAAGCTCCAGACGCATACCGCCATCACCATAGGTTCGTTTGATATCTATTAATGTAACCATGCACTACACCTCCTAGTCTACGATTACGTCCTCATAGCCATCTGTTTTCAGGATGGTATCAACATCCTCTTTCCAGTTTTTGTAGAGGTTCGTCCGAACGAAATATGCTCTGTATTTCTTCTGTCCTGCTGCTGTGCTTTTGTCTGCTTCCTTCATGATCATACGTGCGATAAATGTTGTCATTTCCTTCATCCTTTCTTTTCCTCTCTATTCTGTTTTTGTGTTCTCTGAATCTGTTTCTTTGGTATCTTCTTCTGTATTTTCATCCGGATTCTCACCATCTCCGAACAATGCTGGTAAGAAATCCGTAAGGATACTGTCTACGGTTGCAGATATTTCTGCGTTTTCATCGGCAAGCTTCTTGTTTGCTTCTTCCAGTTTGTCCATCCGTTCTGTTGGAGATTCTTTTTCCCGGTACATCACTACGCCAAGGATACCTCCGGTATATTTAACCAGCGCATTTAAGTTTGTGTAGTTCTCATACTCTGCAACGGCGGATTCCCTTTCCGTTATGATTATCTTTTTGGTTCGAAATTCGTCCTGGAATGTATTCCGGAGTTCGTCCTCTGTAGCAGAGATGGTTTTGATCAACAGCGATCCATCTGTTCGGATGGTTGCTGACTGGATGGTCAGTTCTGTTGTATCATTGAATGTAATTTTCATATATAACTTCCTTTCTTTATGTAAAATAAGGATTTGGTTGACAGATCTACCTGTCTCCCTCGCACATATAAGTCACAGAACTTTTCTGACAAAGTAGCTACGGGCGTTGTTACGCCTCTTAAATATACAGTACCGGAAGATGGTTATTATTTTGTTTCCTTCAAGTTGGAGGATATGACTAATATTGAATCTGGTTATAAACTGGCTTATACATCATGCCCGAGAACGGGCTGGATCTGTGCACAATCTACTGGTTCATGGACTACCACAGATCGTTTCAACGCATCTAATATCGTGTATCTAAAAGCAAGCGATGTTGTGACACTCTATTACAATCATAATAGTGGCGGAACCGTATCTATAAATGCCGTTCTTATATGTGCGAGACTTGCTTAACCAGCCATGATATACGTGATCTGCCAGCTGTGCTGCATAACCGTACTGCTGGAATCAACACGACTTACGCCGTAAAAATATCCAGAGTTAAGATAATTCAGGTGAAGATCCGTATTTTTACTGTCGTTAAGTGCGCCAAGGATAACCGGATTCCGGTAAGATAGCGGATTGTATTTATCTGGTTCCGTCTTGTGGAGAATCTTCATAGACACGTCACCAGATCCAGATACCCAACCTTGTTTATTCTTTGTGAAGATTCCGTTCATCTGGATTACATTTCCACACTGGATTACACTTTCAAGTGTACAGCTCAGCGGGCAGTTTGCGCCGACGGTTACAGAAAACTGGTCAGTGATGTTTACCGGCTTTAATCTATCAACCAAATCCTTATTTGTCTGAGCGATCTCTAATTTCTTTGTCACTTCCACAATATTAATTCCATCAAAATGTACTTCGAATACCGGGCAATCATCCACAAGATCTCCGTTCTGCAGATTTCCCTTTATATATTCCGGAACTGCCGGATTGGATTCTGCTGGAGTTCCCATAATCACAACCCATTCATTCTTTTCTGTATTATCCTCCTCATTTCTCGTATAACGATTGACAACCAAATCTATTCTTTTCATCCCCTGTGTGCCATTCGTTAACTCAACCTCATCATAGGTTCCAATCTTAACACTGGAAATATTTCCATGATGGCACATCATTCCACTACGAATTTTAAGTGAATTATTCGATGCTAATTGCGGTTCTAATTTTTCACCAGATCTCAGAATATAACTATCCTGCCCAACAGTTCCTTCAATAAACTGGCGGAACTGTTGGCTTGTAACATGTGGTTTTCCTGTTCTTCCACTAACTATCTCCATTATCATTCTCTCCTTCCAATTCGTATTCTTTGGATTCAATCCTATTAGTAATACTGTAGATGATATTTTCTATTGGTTTGCTCGAATACATCCCAGTAAGATAATCCCGGCCACCTACAACATCACCTATATCTACATCAATTCCAAGTTTTGCTATATCCATGCCGAACGTTTTTTTACTGCACAAATCCTGTAATTTCTTTACACTCTGACTTTCCAGTTCATCTGTCTCTGTCGATGTATTTTCATACACTTGTACAATTTCATCTAAACCTGTATAATACTGTGTTTTCTTAAAAGAACCATCCGGCCAGACGTAGAGATGAAACACATTTCGGTCCTGCAGTTCACCTTTCCCGGTCACGATCAAGTGATTTACTCCATTTCTTTTATCTTCCATCGTGTAATTAAGTCCACAATCCTTAGACAGCTCAATCTCATCAGAATAGTCCGCAATCGGTACTGCTTCGATCAAAATATATCCCGGGATTCCTTGTTCACGCTTATGCCGAATACTCAATCTATATCCAACAGATTTCAGCATCTTTGTAATTCCTTCCAGTAATGTACAATAACGATCGAACTGATAATTACTTACTGTAATGCCAGTGTCTGCACCAGACACAACATACAATCCACCAAATTCCGGTTCTATCAGTTTCTTAAGAATTGCATTTAACTCCCCGGACACCACCCTGTAATCACTTCCGGCCGGCGGCTCTATTACTTTCATTGCCATGCGTCCACGCCATGTATAACCTTTCAGCTCTACATAATCCAGAGTTGTATCGGTCAACACATCTTCGATAATTCCGCCAAATTCCGTATCTGGCACATACACCAGATTTCCGAATATCATTTTTTCTGTCCAGTTACATCTGGCAATCTTGATGGAAAATTCCCTATCTTTGTTAGCATCAAAGGTGCAATTCGCATCTAACAGTGGATTCGTTCCTATTTCTCTGCTCCTTGTCGCCAAAATTACCATGCTGCCTCCTTCCGCTTCAGAAACACATATAAATCTATTCCGAAGTCTCCGCTCCAATTTACTGATATCAATCCGGATGGGATTTTCTTAAATACAGAATAATCATATCCACGGACATCAAACAGATTCGCTATTGTTCCATTGGAAAGATATTTCATGATCGTCTGCTCCGAGCTGTTTATAATCAAATATTCATTCTTCTCTAACGTAGTAAGGACTTCATATGGATAACCATTCATCAATACTTTAGGATTTACGCATGGTCCATATATGATCATTTCGAAATCGGACGGAATAATATGATCAACTTCAAATTCTGCAGTCCCTCTTTTCTCGTTCATAAAATCAAATGGAAAATCACAAGCAAAATCCAAACCGGTATCTGCAGTTATTTCTTTTTGCGGGAAAAATCTTTTTTCCAAGACCGTGATCCAAGACAATTCCGGAGCAAGGAATGTAAGCTCTACCTCCGTATACACATATCCTTTCCATCCCGTTTTCTTGGTCTTATAAATCTGACACGGCAAGAACGTATCATTCACATATAAACGCCCGTAATTCCCTGTTTCAGCATCCACAGAGATGATTCTATACAGCGTTTCCATGTTCTTCGTGAACTCTTCTCTCTTTCCAAATACGTCCAAGGTAATTACCTTTTCATAACCATCCTCTGTCTCTTCCCATGTACTGTCAAACCAGTCCGCATCTATTGTACGAAAAGGTGCCCTGGTCAACCAGAGCACCTCTCCCTTGCTGTTCTTATAATATGCCTTTATCATAATGCCGGCACCGCTCCTTTCGGTAATGGCTCATCAATTCTCTTTGTCCCCAGATAGATTGGACGCTTCGCCATTTTTTCTGCAGCTCTCATCTGGATCCTTTCTAACCGGTCATAATCGATATCTTTTCCTCCATCGAATCCCGGATAATTCTTTACTCTTCCAATTGTCTTGTCTGCAGTTCTCGCCGATAATGCAAGATCTACGGACTTCTGCAATCCGGATACCGCTTTCTGCACACCCACATTCATAGACTTGATCGGAATGTTCTTTTCGAATCCGATTCCCATACCAAGAGCCATCATCTTACCTACCTGGTCGCGGAATACTCGGGATGGTGAATGAATTCCCAGCGCGCTCTTGGCTGCATCCAATGCGCTTTTAGCTGCACTCTTGGCTGCTTTTACAATCACGCCTCCGGCATTTGCCAATCCACTTGCAATACCTTTTATAATATTCATTCCCACGCTTCCCCAGTTCACACTGGTAAATGCATTCCTGATCTGGCTTACCATACTTGGGATCTTTCCGATCAGGGCCGGTATTCCTCTCACCAGACCAACAGCAAGCTTACTTACGATCTGTACTCCGGCAGTCAGGATTTTAGGAAGATTTGTTATAATTGTCGACGCAAGCTTTCCTATGATGACCGGTGCTTTGGCTACAACTATCGGAATCGAATTGGCAATTCCGCTTGCAAGACCTTTCATTAACTTAAGACCAGACTGTATCAGCTTTGGCAGATTACCCGCTAAAGAACTGACCAACGTCATAATCATCCGCACTGCACAAGGAATTAACTGCGGCAATTGCGCTGCCAGACTACTTGCTAATGTAGATATAATACTTACTCCGGCAGTAATCAATGCCGGCAGATTTACTGTAATGGCATTAAGAATTCCCATGATCAGCGTTGCGCCCTGAGCAACCAATCCTGGTAATGCTGCAGTAATGCCATTAGCAAAGTTCGTGATTACTTCCGGTCCTTTGGTCTGTGCGAGTAATAGCAACTGATCAATCTGTGTACCAAACTGACTGTAGATCAATCCCATACCAGCAACAATGATTGCCGCTCCTGCGCCGATGTTAATCAGCTTAAAGAATGTCGGTGCAAATGTAGCTGCTTTAGCCAGGATTGGTTTGAAAGCATTTCCGATAATACTGCCGTATCCAGAAATTTTCGTTCCGACATTGCCAAGTCCCTGCATCACTGCAGAACCGATGTTCTTAAACGGCGCTGTAAATTTTCCAATCGCTCCGGATATAGGTGACGCCAATTTTGATAATTGATTTTTAATGCCTGCGCCATAATATCCTACCCGGTACGATACCTTCCCAAAAGCGCTACTTATTCTATCTCCCACGCCTTCAAAAGGAATTGCTAATGCATTGCCAAGGGCCTTGAACATTCCTCCAGCATTGTTTAATGACGAAGATACACTCTTCACCGTTCCAGGTATTTTCCCTATCTTTCCGACAGTCCCATCAATAATTCCATTGAATCCGCCAACTGCAGTTTTTACAGTGCCAACAGCCTTTCCAAGCCCTAACAGTCCCGGAGCTATTCCAGTCAGAACAAGCGCTGTCTTTCCAAAGTCTTTCAGTTCTGCAGATGACATCCCTTTTGTCTTTTCTGCCAATCCAGAGATCGCATCTGTAAATCCCTGAATCATCGGAATCTTCTGGCCGATCTCATCCACAAATCCGACAAAACCGCCTGAATTATATGCATCATTCAAATCAGAGATTACAGACACTGCAACTGCCGCAACTTCTTTCAATGGCTTTTCCAAAGATTCGTAGATGGATATTCCAAGTCCTTCCAATCCAGATTTTAAGATTGTAAGCTGACCTGCAAGGTTATCCTGCATGGTCGCCGCCATTTCAGCCGCCGCGCCATCTGCATTATCAATTGCAGATGATAACTTATTGAAATCGCTCTCAGAGGCATTAACAATAGCTAACAATCCGGACATGGCTTCCTGACCGCCAATAGCTGCAGCTGCTGCCGACTGTTCGTCTTCTGGAAGTTCTTGTAAAGAATCACGCATATTCTCCATCACTTCCATCAGTGACTTCATGGATCCATCGGAATTTTTCAGTGAAATTCCATACTGATCCATTGCCTCAGCAGCTTCTTTCGGAGGCTTTGCCAGTCTCGTCAGGATACTTCTAAGTGTCGTTCCAGCTTGCCCGCCTTTAATTCCTGAATTAGCCATCAATCCAATCGCCATAGAAAGATCTTCGATGTTGTATCCTAATGCTCCAGCCAAAGGCGCTGCGTATTTGAATGTCTCACCCATCATGGAGACATTTGTATTAGCATTGGAAGATGCCGCTGCCAATACATCAGCAAAATGTCCAGAGTCAGACGCTTGCAATCCCATCGCAGTCAACGCATCCGTTACAATATCAGATGTCGTTGCCAGATCTTCTCCGGATGCTGCTGCCAGATTCATGATACCCTCAATACCATTGAGCATATCACTGGTCTTCCAGCCAGCCATTGCCATGTATTCCATAGCCTGTGCTGATTCTGTAGCAGAGAACTTTGTCTTGGCTCCCATTTCCTTGGCTTTATCCGTTAATTTCTGGAAATCTTCTCCAGTGGCTCCTGATATTGCAGAGACTTTAGACATCTCTGCCTCAAATGCAGCTCCAACTTTTACCGCTGCCGCAATACCAGTTCCTGCAGCTGCTCCCAGTGCGGTAACTGCACGTGTCGCAACCTTTAAGCCGGATTTTCCAAGCTTTCCAAGCTTACTTATACCGTCATTAAATCCCTTTTCATTTATCTTGGTATCAAAATTTAAATAGCCGTCTGCCATACTATCATCCTTTCTGATAGCACGGCTCAACGGCTCACATGTGCTTTATATCTTTATTTTTATTTCTCTCTTGCACTCCCGACAGTTAATATACACACCATCACATTTGGCGGTATCATCATATATCAATAACTTCTTACCGCAATAAGGACACCGGAACCACTTTCTTTCTGTCGGGATCTTAATCATATGCTCCATCACGCAAACATTTCTCCAATCTCATAATCTGTCATTTTTCTCCGATTCTTCTTTTTCAGCGCAACTATCTCCTGTATCTTTTTAATTCTCTTACGCTCGTCCTTATCTTTAATTGTCCGGAGATCTATGCTCCGGTACATAATTCTCTGTTTGATCTCTGTCTTTTCCGGAAGGCCAGCAAACAATGTCTGGAACTCCCACCAGTGCATATACGGAATCGTCTGCAGATTAATTCCATACACCTCTCGGAATGCACTGTAAATACACTCTGCATCTTGTTCAAAAGAATACAATTGCTTCGGTGCAGATCCGGTAATACTCTCATCCTCTTCTGCGTTTTCTATTTTCATTGCCAGAAAATCACCCAATGCATAAACTGCTGTTTCCAGATCATCCGGAATCCCATCTATGTACCACTGCAACAACAGTCGGCACTTTATCTGCCAGGGGATATCCTCGTCTTCCACCAGTTTAGCAAATCGTATCCATTCACGAAAATCTGTTTCAATTTGGTAAGCTTCACCATTCACGCAAACTGTATCCGGAAATTTATCGAACAAAATATTCATAGCATACTACCTGTTGCCATTACGGTAATAAGTAACATTTCCCTTATTCTGCTTCTTTCCATGCTGCTTATTATAATTACGTCTCTGCTGTCTGTTACCATGCTGCTGTATGGTATATTCACTGTATCGTCCATTCAGCTTTGTCGCTTCGTCATTTTCGAATTTCAGCAACTCATCCGCAGCATCAAGGCATGCATTCAAGCTGATTTTCCCCTGAAACATTTCTTCATGTGCACCTTCTCCGATAACTCTGTCAAAAAAATTAAAGTAACACTGGCATTGTGCACGAATAATATCTGCAGTCTTTCCAGTTTTGGGTACACGTGCAGCTTCTTCTTTTATTGCTTGTTTCGCATCTTCAAGATTTTCCAAAAATAGTACATCTGTAAAATCAATCTCTGCTTCAAGATTTCCAAATTTAAAAAGGCTCATCGGCTCACTCTCCTATCTTTACTCTGCTGTAAATGTACATGTCTGCCAGCTATCTGTTGTTGTGGCAGTTCCTTTAATGATTTCCCCGGCTGCTTTCAAACTGCCCTTGTAGATCAGTGCGTCTGTTCCGTCACCTTCCGTATCCGGGATCACGCTCCAGTCACGCTTTCTTGCAGTACAAGTATTTCCCTCATCTGCTTTTGTTTCAAACAGATCCACTACCACTACCGTTACCTGTGCATCTGATCCAAGAAGCTCATCATCCGTGATCGTAGCCAGCTTTTTCTGTACTGCATCGTTCATGTATAAGTCAAACTCATAGTCCATAGATGGTGCATATCCTACCACATCAGATCTTTCACTTGCTTCATCTACGTACTGCCTACTGTATTCTGTGGAATTTTTCCCATCAGACAGCGATGTGAATCCTGTCATTCTGGTGTATGTCTTTCCATCACCGGTTACATCCATAAACGCAACACGCTTATGTCTGCCTACTAATTTCTTTTTGCTTGTATCTCCTGCCATGATACAACCTCCTATCTGTATATTACTCTGCAAATCATCTGATACCGCCCCAGGTCAACCTCTGCACTAAACAAATAGCCGGACTGCAGCACGTCTACTCTGGTAGCATCGTGCCCGCCCAGCTCTGGGAGAATATCATTCATGTTGTTACTTTCGACCCACTCTTCAAAAGCCTGATAAAAACCACTGTTAGCAATACCAGTTCTGGCATCACCGTCATACGCTTCCTTGCTCGTGAATGCGAATTGAAACTGTTTCAAACAGGTCCCATCTGTGTATCTCTTGTAGATAGGATCCGCTCCAATTGGGTCAATGGAATATTCCATTCCATCACCCAGATAGTCAATATTTATCTTCCGATCATCAATATCCGGATTCAGCATAACATAATCACGGATACTCTGAATAATCGGTTTTTTACTCTCTTGCAATCCTCTCTGCTCCTTTCAGGATTGGTTCTTTATGGCTTGCTTTCATAGTTTCAAACCATCTTGGCTTACTTTTATTTTCATAATATTGCCGGCGGGCATAAGGCGCTAAATATTCAATACTTCCGGATCCGATCACTGTTCCAAGTGTTCCTGATTTAATCAGAAATCCTGTTCGTCTTGGTGTAAGTGGATTCATATACCTCAGGCATTCTGAATCAACAAACTGTTGCGCTTTTGAAAAGCTCTCAGCCTTTCGCTGCGCAAATCCTGGTGCCCACTCTATTTTTGCCGTTACGCTTCCATTCGCATCAGCTGAAGTAAACACACTTCCACGAGGGGTTGTAATTCGAAATTCCTTTTTCTGTGCCATTTACTCACCTTCAATCTTCCAATGCGGCAATCCGCCAAAGCGATTATCTGACCAGGACAACACTTTGCAGTGCCTCAATCGTACATCTTTCAGATCAGCCGGCTTCTCAATTTCCTGATTATACTCGCCGAGTACAATCTGATCATCTGTCTGAATGGTCCAGTGTTCTTCCGGATCTTCCAGCTTCGCATATTCTTCCGGCGGAAGATACTGATCCGCATTCTCTACATCCGTAGGAATACGGATCTTATATACTTCTGCACTGTTTAGTCCGGAATCACCGGCAGATGCTTTATGCTCAACATATATATGCACATTTTTAATAACAGTTCTATGCCAGGTATCGAAACGGGTGAGTGAATCGTACCTATGGTTATAGATAGCTATCGTTGCATTCGTTAACATCATCATCCACCGCCAAACTCATTAATCCTGTATTGATCAAATACACTTCTGCGATTTCATATAACATCACATTCAATGGCTTACTCGTATCATATGACACGGAATAGCCATCATTATTTTCCGAAGTCTTTCCGTCACGCCGCTCATACTTATATGCACAATCGCACATTTCACAAAGTGCTGTTTTGGCTTGTTCCGGCCAGTTGTCTTCTTTCATTCGATCAAATGTATACTGGTTAAGTCTTGCACTCATTTTTAATTCCAAGGAAATCCAGCGATTCTCTGGAATCAGAGAACCACCAAAAGAATCCTTGTAATATTCATAAGTTACGTTCATAGCATCACTCCTTATGCTGCAGCAGTGTGAACATAAATTGCAACTTTCTTATTGTCTTTCGCTTCTGCAATACCAACTGTTCTGTAACCAAACTTCCATGCATCAGCATCCTGATTCTGTTCTGGAGTAATAATCTTTGAAACAACGTGTTTCTGATTCTGGATAACAGCATTTTTATCTACAATCAAAAAGTCAATCGCTTTTCCTCCGGTTGTTGTGTAACCGCCAGCTCCACCAGCTGTCAGTGTAACTTTGTCAAAGAATCGGCTTGATGGAACTTCCTGAATTCCTGCCCAACCTTCCATTACTTTCTTCGAAGCCGTTGTATCCAGATCTTCAATCATTCCTTTTAAAGTTGTTGAGATATACAGAATGCAGGTCTCTGTTTTTGCCTCTGCATTCTTAATAGCTGTCTTACCCGCACGAATCGCTACAATTCCTGCCTTTCCATCAGCAATTGCCCCAGTTACTCTATTATCGGCAGTTGCGTAATTCGCGTATTTTGCAAGTCTCCATGTGTCTAATTCTGGAACTACCCGTGTTCGCAGAAATTCTCCAGACAGACGACTAAATGCAAGTCCCGCAGTTTCAATATTGTCCATTGCATCTACAGTAAACATACGTCCTCGGTCATAGTCACATTTCTTAGTTTCGTACTCAAGTGTTACATCACCAGCTACATAACCCGTCTGTTTGTTGTAATTGGCTAATCCGTTCATTGTCATCTTCGGAATCAAAATCTCATTTGCGTTTGCACCTTCCTGGACTAATTCATTCGGTCCATCCAGCATAGCCGTAATGGATGCCAGATTATACGCTTCATCAAGCAATGTCGAATACGTTTTTCTTAATGTAATTGTGTTTGCCATATTTTATTACCTCTCTTCTTATTTCTGTGCAGGCAGTCCCATAGCAGCACGAAGAGCAGACATTTCATCGCCACCAATATCCTCTCCGCCATTTCCACCGGTTCCACCTACTGCATTGTTAATTGGTTCGTTTGCTCCGAACAGATATCCGTCTGACTTCTTTACATCCTCCAAAGCCTTTTTGATATCTGCGGATTGATTTTTTGATTCTTTCAGAGCATCGATATCCAGCATGGCAATAACAGCCTTTTCGTTTCTTCCACCGGCAGTCTTGACTGCTTCTTTGATAGAATCCATGAATACACGATCTGCCTCTTTCGCTGCGTATTCATCATCTTTTGCTTTCAGATCTCCCTGAAGCTTTGTGATCTGCCCCTGCAGATCTTTTACATCGACACCTTCAAACTCCTTCAGCTTGGCATTCACATCATCCAGAGAGGCCTTATAGTTGTCTCTCTGCGAAACTGCATTATCATACTCACTTTTAGTACGATAATTCTCTTTCCAAGCCTTATCGAAATCCGCTTTTTTATCTGCCGGGACTTCCATACCATACTCTTTCAAAATCTCATAAATATTTTTCATAGTTACATTCCTCCTGAAATATTTTATTGACCGCTCTTTCAGCGGTATGGGATATAGCCGGTTAGACCCCCGGCCGGGTAATTGTCCAGTTTATAGCCTTATGACAGGGCATAAAAATAAGACGCATAACCCTGCGTCTCAAAGGGAGATAAGTGGATCACCTCCTAAAATTGCGTACAAAAATACCACCGGCCTTTCGACTGGTGGTAGCTACATGGATAATACTTTCATATCATTCCATAATTCCTTTAACTGTTTATCATTTATTTTATGTTTATCAAGCATTGACTTGGCATCTGTATAGAAATTAGTCTCACCTTCTGGACACCTGCATATAAACGGCTCATCATCTCTCCACGAAATATTATATCTTTCTCCACAAAGAATAAACTCGATATCTAATCCTATCTCTATAGCTTCTGACAGCTCAGACAAGTTCTCAAATTTTGCATAATCTTTATACTCAATCATTTCATTCACCTCTTCTCGAGAATATCTTTATTGGCAATTTCATGCCCTAATTTAAGTGGATTATCGTGCTTTGCTTCACGTTTCAAGTTACCTTTTTCATCAAGATACCAGTTATGATAATGTGGTACAATCGGATGTTCTTTTGAATTTCCGTGATCCGTCATATCTATGTCTAATCTTGGTCTTCCATCATTTCCGTAATATCTACGTCTCTGCAAGGCACCATCTTTGAAATTATCAAACACGCTATTCGGAGTACCTTTATACGGGATAGAATGTACTTCTCCTATTTGTTTCTTCTTCAGTGCTTGACTCTGCCATTTTACATCTGTATATGCTTCACTGATAATTTTCCACTTCTCACTATCATTATATTTCATCTGGCCGAAATTAACAAGCGAACCAATATAATCTCCCAGAACTTCTTTATACCGCTTATACTGAACCACATCCTTGGATGCATTCTCAATCATTTCCCGTGGGAACAATGCATTCTGTCGTTTGCTATTTGTTGCCACCCGACCTTTCATATCCAGGTAAATACGCTCACGTTCTTCCGTAAGCTTCATTTTCCGGCAAAATCTGGAATATTCATTTAACTGTCCTTGATACTTTGCTTTATGCAACAGAATTTCATCCGGATCAGCCTTGCCTTTCTGGAGCAGTCGAACCTTTTCTCTTTGCGCCCGCATCGCCAATTCCATCTGACGTTGCTTTTGTTTGGCTTCATACAAGGTATATTCCTTATCCCCAAAGTTCTTCGGTTCACTCTCTTCCAGATTCTTGGCATCCAGCCATTCATCCGACCAGTTACGTTCGGACAATCCCGGAAAGAACGGATAATAAGTATGATAACAGTTCACGCCAAGAAGTCCCGTGACCGTTCCCAAACCGCATACTGAATATAGCTGTTGTTTTGACCAGACACGCCCTTGCCATACTGCATGAGTCGGTCGTGCTCCGGCGTGCCATTCCACCTCGAAATACTCAGTTCCGAGCTTCTCAGCATTATACTCTGTTATCTTCCCTGTGATCTGGCTCACTGCAGTCATTACGGCTCGTCTTGCAGCCACATCCACCCGATTAGCTCGCCCGGATGAATAATCTATCTTCCTGAGTCCGCTGTTCGTAAGCTGTGTAACTACTCGTCTCAGGACACTGTTATAATCAAATGCACCAGTTACGATATCATAACATGCTGCATCCAGGTATCCAGAATACACCTGTGCAAGTGGTGTCAGTACCTTCCTATCATTTCCATAATCCAAATAAAATCCAAGTGAATTGGTTACATTCTCCAAATCTTCACAACTCTGGTCAATAATTGCTTCTGTGATTCGCTTAAGCTGCTCGTTCTGATCATACGGTATATATTCTGCATTGATCTGTTCATATACATCCTTATCTCGAACATATTCCTTTTCGATTACTTTGTCGTATAACTCAAACATCTCCGGATAAGAAGCATTGAGCGTCTTCTTTATTTCCCGTTCAATATCCCCCGAAGAATATCCCAGAATCCGAAGTCGGTTAATCTGCCAGTCTGCTGTACTGGTGATCTCACTAGTTTTAACAATCCTTCGAACAATGTCTTGCATGATTCGTTCTTCCAGGTCTTGATATCTGGCAGCAATCTTACCGGCCATCTTATTCTTATAATCATCCCGCATCTTACTCCATCACCCGATTCTGTTCTGGGATCTTTGACTTTGCGGTTGCTTCGTCCTCGTTATACCATTTCATGCGGTATTCAACCAGGCTCATAACACCCATACTCACGTCTTGCCTGTCCTGCTGCCTTTCTGATTCTTCATCTGCCAAGATTGAATCATTGAACTCACAAGTAAATTCCACACCAGACGTATAAGAACCGTTGTAGAAAGCCAGCGCATTTACGAATCCATTTAAACATTCTTCGAGCTTCTCCTGTATTGCAGTAACTCGGTTGTATTTTCTAGTCTTTGATGCAAGCACTTCCGTGGCTGTCTTATCCACTTCCTGTGCGTCAGACAGATCTCCGTAAGCAAGACCAACATTGAACTCAATCTCTCGTTTGTATTCTTCTAATCCTCTTCGAAATGCTTCATCCCTCATTGCAGGAGAATATTCTTTGTAAAGTTCTTTATCCTTACCATCTTCAAGGTTCATCCCTTTGTAAAGACGCTTTTTCAGCCTTGGCAGGAAAGTCTTACCGCCTTTGGTCTTCAAAGCTCTCTGATCCACATGAATCGCACGTTCTCCGGAATCATACTCCCAGTCAAGACGTGCTGCCTGCACATCAGCTTTCTTGATCAATCCTTTTGCCGATTCATATACTGATACACCACATGAAGAACCGTCCACTTTATTTTCGATTGGATTCTGGTAATATCCAAAGTCCATTTCCGTCATGCCAATATAAACAATCGGTCCAGGTTGAAGATTTGCCCATTCTGCGACTTCTTCCAGATTACATCTCTGTCCGATATCATTTTTGCTCTGCGAATGATAGCACTTATTTTCGATAGTCAGATTTCCATTTGTAAAATAGTGTCTCTCTACTCTGATGTAATAATCATTTTCACCAATGCACTTTACAACCAGAAAAGCAATGTCATTTGGGACACCACTATCGTCAAAACTAATCGGAATGAATTTATCTGCAGCAACATATTCAGCTTTGTCCGGACCAAGCGGTCTGAACACTATTGCTCCAAGAGCAAGACCAATCTGCAGCTTCTTGTTTATGTCAGACAGACTTTTCTGGAGGACCTTATCCATCTTGTCATTATTCAGGATCTTGGCTTCCATCTCCACCAAAGCAGAATCTGCAAACTCACGGCAGATACCTTCTTCCAATTTCAGGGATTCTACTGTATCGTCGTCACACCAGTCTGCATTCCCGACCAGCATTCTTTTCCATTCATTGATGGCATCGATCATGGTCTGTGACAGTGCCACATCTTTGCCAATTATATTTTTTAATGTCGTGTAGTTAAACATGCTCACTATCCTTCCCCATAGTCTTTTTAAACCATCAAACATTTTCCACCTCTTCTATCAGATCTCGCATATCCCGCTCGATCGTATACTCAAATGCATCCAGGCTGTCAATATCTGTGCTGCCATCATCCAGACGTTCATCCTTATCTTTCACGTCTTTATTCCATACTGCATCCGAAAGTGCTGTCTGCAAGGATTTGCAATCCTCTGTAATCCAGAACCTTCCAGCTCCCATCAATCGGATCGTACATCGAATCCGATCAATGATAGATGCTTTCTTCGCTTTTCTTACAATTATCCACGGGAATCTCTTTTCCACTGCATTCCGGATGGAATTACCAAGCACCGTCTCCGCATTATCGTAGTAAACGGATTCCACATTGCAGTACTCTACATAATCACCATGCTTGACGATCACACCATATTTATCAATGACCTCCTGAACAAAATCACAGAACAGCTGATCCAGCATATTGCTGTCTATATCTTCGTCCTGATCTTTTGCCATGACTCGCTTAGACATGATTCCAATCACATCTCTGTAGTCATCTGTGTATCCTCTGGCCACAAAAGAATGACCGGACTGATTTCCTCCGAAGTCAAGTCCGATCTCTATCGATACAATATCATTTTTCCTGAATTGTTTATGTTCCGGATTGTCTGCAGGTTCTTCCAATACTTCACACCAGAACTTCTCCGGATCATCTGCAAAGCGTTTATAAATTGCTCCTTCTGCTCTCTTCCATAATCCAAGGATTAAACGATCATAGTAAATTGTACCTTCATACTCTTTGCACAGCTGCTCAACAAATTCCTGTGGAAGAAACGGATTATCAAAGATTGTGTATCTCTGCAAATAGATATCCAGTTCGTCATTATCCAGAAACTCTTTCAACCAGTGTGTTGGATGTTCTGGGTTACAAGCTCCATCAAAGCACGAATACGGCTTATCAAGTCGTGATTTCAACATCTGAAACACTTCTTTGTTCCATTTCGCAATCTCGTCACCATAACAATATTTGATGCTTGCTCCCTGTATCTTCGCTACCTGGCTGACTTTCTCCGCCCCCAGGCAATACACTTCTTCACCGCAGATCATTGCCACATTTCGGTTATTAATCTGCTCGATCAGTTCCTCTGTATAAATCTCACGCATTGGCTGCAGTACGTTTCGTTCAATCGATTCCTTAGACACACCAAGGATAACATTTAGTCCCGGCTTGCCAGTCCTCTCTCGAATACGGAATGGAACCACAAAAGCTGTATCCACATAAGACTTTCCGGAACGAACTGCCCCGGATTTAATGTTCCATCTATGAGTTGCGTTCACAATATATTCATTCTGTTTCTTGCTTAATTGCATTGTCCCGCACCTCTTTTAATATCTGATCCAGACGATCAAGCGCATCATTATTCTCATTTTCGCCTGTGATGGATTCTTTTCTCGCTTTGATCAGTTCTGTTTCAGCTTTCTTATTCTCCAGATCTTCCTCTGCTCTGTTGCTCTGTCCGGAATACTGCGCTACAAACTTCGCAGCCTGCGTATCTCCATCTAATGCAGCCTTAATCTGAGCCATAAGAAGAGCCGATTCCAAAGTACACTCAACTCCGAGTGACTCTAAAACCGGCTTCCATTCTTCGTTATCTATTTCTGCAGTAAGCAGCAGGTTTAACGTCTTCTGGAAGTTCGCCTTCCTGCGTCTTGCTTTTCCGCTTGCCTGACCTGCTATTTTTGCTAACTCCCGGTGTTCCTCCGGAGTTCGATTGTTATTTGCATCTCTTATGTTTTCATAACCTGCCACTTCACCACCTTCAATTCTGGTTTATTTTTGCATTAGAAAAGCACCCCGGAGGGTGCCTGTACATTCTATTTATTTATATTGTCATAAATTATTTTTTCTACCGTCTTTAGAAAATTTGGAATTCGATCAAACATCCCATTTACACATCCAAAGAATTCCTCTCTATTAATTTTATCAGCTGGTTTTTTATCTTCCAAAGCCTCTTTGCAAATTCGTTCGTACTCTTCTTGAACCTTATTAGAATGTTCTTCAATTTCTCTCATTTTTTCGATAATTTCATTAACTCTGTATGTATCTTTTCTAGTTTTTAACAATATTTCTAGTTCTATTTGCTTTCTCGCAGCAAAATATATGCTTTCGTAAGACGAAAAATAAGTCTCAAAATTCAACTGTGTCATTGTTTTCTTTAGCACCGCACACATATTAGAGCTTGCAGATAAATAATCTGCAGAAACTGATGCGAGCCTATTGAAATATTCTATTTTTTCTTCCCTTTTGGCTAGTTCATTATCATTGTTAATTGTTTCTTTGATATTTTCTCTAGCCTCTTTATTAGTTTCAAACATTACATATAAGGTAATCATGCCTCCTACGATAGCGCCTAAATAGCCTCCCCAAAAGCCAATCCAATCATTTTGAGTATCAGTTATTATAAATTTAAAGTTAAACATAAATGCTATAAAAAGCGGAATGCAAATTAACATAATCAGTGTTCCTATGGTGATTAAAGATTTGTGCTTTTTCATAATTTTCTCCTCTTTTAATAAATTTAGTTTTATAATATCCTATTCTTCGACATTACGCAACGAAAAAGACACCCGCATCACCAGGTGTCTTCTCTCGGTTTTATTAGGTTGTGGGAGAATTAATCGAATGATTTAATATCTGTTCATCAATTCCAGTTTATACTCTATCACTTTTTATCCGGACATTGTGGGACATTTTCAAAATATCTTTGAATTTTTTTACGAATATTCTCATCCGTATACTTGGTCCGGCGCTTTGGAAACCTTTGGTTCATCTGATCAGCAACTTTCGGATATGATAAATCATCCAGAAAATACAGCCGAAAGATAATCCGCAGCTCACTCTTTTCTATCATCTCTATGTATTCGTCCACCTGTATCGTCAACTCCAGAAGTTCCTCTTCCAGTTCCTCCAGTCTGCGGATCCGTTTATTCAGCAATGATTCTTTCCGGGATATAGCCGTGACCGGTCTGCCGGTGATCTTAACCGTTCCCAGTGGTTTCTTTCCTTTCTTCCCGCATGATACTGAATCCATAACAACTTGTCCATTCAATCTGGATAATTCTTTTTTATTCTGTTCAATTCTTCGCCGCAGATCCTTTATCTCTTCTTTCATATCCGCATACTCAATCAGAATGTTCTTGTCCACCGGCATCTACTCCCTTCGTTACGTCTACTCCCATCTTCCGCAAGTAATCCTCCACCGAATAACTCTGATAAGCTGGCGTATGGAATCTCTCACTTGCCTTCGCATCATGACTTTCTTCCAACTCCTTATAGTGTTGCTGATCATCCAGCTTTACCTGTCTTCTGTCTCTTCCTCTGTTCAATCATTTCTCAGCTCCTTCGTCGTTTTGTTTTTATTCATCAACTTCCTGTTCAAGTCAATGTGCTTTACAATCT
>OGCM01000577.1_pt1 | contig 55712 bp, 38 predicted proteins | sample 1570151 | NCBI WGS metagenome assembly OGCM01 (sample SAMEA4370582, study PRJEB24528) | human gut metagenome
CTTGCCCAGTCGCTTGCCAAAGCGACATTCGTCAAATTCCCTTTACGGGCGCACCGCATACTCCTCCGCGCTGACCTCCGTCGCATAAACGGCGGAGTGTGTTCCGCCCAGCCCGATCCAGACTTCACGGTAGAAAGGTCCGGGACGGTTCGCACGGTTGATGGAAAGGATCTGACCCCTCTCCTTCTCCGTCAGTCCCAGAAGTTGCTGGATATGTTCGAACTTGTTCATATATTTACGCTGGTCAAGCAGTATCTTGCAGTCCGAGTTGTTGATGATCGCCTCCTTGACAATATCCGAGGAGATGATGTCGTCCACCTCCTGCGTCACTACCACGGCCTCACCGAAATACTTTCTGACGGTTTTAAAGAGATACTTGATGTATTCACTCATGTTGGCGGACATCAGGGCTTTCCAACATTCCTCAATCAATATCATCTTGCGGATTCCCCTGAGCTTTCTCATCTTGGAAATAAAGGTTTCCATGATAATAAGCGTAACCACCGGAAGCAGGACCTTGTTGGAGGAGATGTTGTCCAGTTCAAAGACTATGAACCGTTTATTCGTCAGGTCCAGCTCCCTGTCCGAATTCAGCAGGAAGTCATAGTCCCCGCCCTTGTAAAACGGTTCCAGTACATTCAGAAAGCCGTCAATATCAAAGTCCTTTTCACGCACCTTCTTTTGCTCGATCATACGGCGGTAGTCATCACGGACAAACTCATAGAAGCCGTTAAAATCCGGCCTGGACGCCCTGTCATCCGTAATCCGGCGGATATAGGCATTCACCGCACCCGACAGGGCCACCTCCTCCGAACGTTTCGGAGCTTCGTCCTCCCGTTTCCACAAAGTCAGGATCAGCGTCTTGATACTCTCACGTTTTTCAACGTCAAACTGTCCGGAATCCGTATAAAAAGGATTAAAAGCTATCGGATTATCCTCCTCATACGTTATATAGATGCCGTCCTCACCGTGCGTACGGTCATGGATCATACGGCACAGTCCCTGGTAACTGTTGCCCGTGTCCACCAGCAGGATATGCGCGCCCTGTTCATAATATTGTCTGACCAGATGGTTGGTAAAAAAGGATTTGCCGCTACCGCTGGGGCCGAGAACAAACTTGTTGCGGTTCGTGATGATACCGCGTTTCATCGGCAGGTCGCTGATGTCAACATGCAGGGGGATGCCGTTCCGGCGGTCAGCCATACGGATGCCGAACGGGCTGGGAGAACTCCGGTAATTGGTTTCAGCCGTAAAGAGACAGACGGCCTGTTCCAGAAAAGTGTAGAACGACTCCTCTGCCGGAAAATCACCCGCATTGCCGGGAATGCCCGCCCAGTAGAGCACCGGGGCATCCACCGTATTGTGCCTCGGCGTGCATTCCATCATGGCAAGCTGGCTGCCGGTATCGTTCTTCACACGTCTGAGTTCCTCCCTGTCTTCAGCCCACGCCGTCACGTTGCAGTGGCAGCGGACGGGCAATACGCCCTTCGTATGGGCTTCATCCAGATACATCTCCGTCCACTCCCGGTTTACCGCATTACTCCGGCTGTACTTCGAGAGGGAGAGCATGTTGCGCGAAGTTTTTTCCATCGTACGGAGAATCTCCTGCGCGTCGTCTATAAACACATACTGCGAATAGATATGGTTACAGGGAAGCAACAGGCCGACGGGAGCGGCGAACGAGAGGCGGCAGTCACTGCGGTCGGTGGACATACGCTCATAACGCATATCGGTGGACACCCTGCCGGGAAGGTCCTCCGTATCAGAAAGGGTATGCACACACAGCCGCTTGTCACCCACACGCATACCGCCGGGATTAAGGCAGATGTCCTGAAGCACGGCGGTTTCATCCTCCAGCGACAGGGAGAAATATTTCTCCACCAGTCCGGGACGTCCCTCAGTGCCGGCAATCTCGTCCGCCTCCAGCCTGCGCAGGCTGACATGGCCGGAATCGTTCATGATACGCTCGAACTGTTCCACAGCTTCCAGAAACCGGACCGCCGTGTCCTTGTCAACCATCTCCTTGGGCAGAAGGGAACCGCGGCAGAGGCTGTTAAAGTCACTCCTCTGCCGGCTGCGCTCACGCGTGGTCTTCGTCAGATACAGGTAGCATTTGTGGTTCAGGTACGGGCGCTCGTTGAAATGACGCTCATAGCTTTTCGACAGGAAACTCTGTTCACCGTCCCGGAAATCAGGACGGTAGGTCTCCTTCGTGAACCAGTCCTGCTTGCAGACAACCGAAAAATCCGGCAGCACTTTGACAGCCTTTACCCAGGACGAGTGGACAGCCTCGTATTCGGCCGCAGTCATAGTAAACAGTTCGGGAAGTTCCACCTCAAAGGCCACGGTCAGGTCGGCGTCCTTGCTGACAATGCAGCCGTTCTCCACAGACAGCAGGGGGAACTTACGTTCAAGCGTTTCAGCTTTCAATACATTTCTCATTTCTTTTTTCTTTTGGTCAGTAATCGGAATAATCTCCTGCGGTGGATCAGATAACAAGGATGGCGTTTCCCCGCCAGCAGCTTCATAAGGCCGTGTTCACCATACCGGGCATTCAGGCGGAAGGTCAGCCAGACCAGCAGCGAACCGGACAGGAGTCCGAAAGGAATGCATATCCACTGGTTCACACCGGCTATATAAAGGATGACCACCACAAGCAACACCGCGACAAGCCCGCCCGCAAAAATAAAAAGGTACTGTGATTTCAAGCCCTTGAACTCCAAAGGATTACCCGCGCCTTTATTTATCTCGTATTCCATAGCCTTTAGAGGAAGAAGGAACGCAGGATAGTGGCGGCCACAATCAAAAATATACAGGCGAAAAACCAGCTGGCTGCCGTCTTGCTGGTATCGGGATCACCGCTTGAAAACTTGCTGTAGGTCTTGATACCCCCGACCAGCCCAAGCACCGCGCCGATGGCATAGCACAGTTTGGTTGCCGGATCGAAATACGAGGTCAGCATGCTTGTGGCTTCATTGATGCCAGCAAGCCCCTGCCCCTGCGCAAAAGAGCCGGCCGCAAAAAACGCGAAAAGCACTGAAAAAAGGATTCTCTTTCTCATTGTAGAATCGTTTAAGGTGAGACATAAATTTGAAATCGAACGCAAATATAGAAGGGGGCCATAGGCAGTAATACTAACGTTTCACCAGATGTCGTCAGATGTCAGCAGAAGTCCCGGAAAAATTTACCGTCCTGTCCTCAAAATCCCTTATCAGATTGATTATGCTGACAGACGACTTCATCTTTTCACCCATATTATCCCATGCCTCCCGGAGACGTCCCGTTGCCACGGCAATACAGTCGACCTTCACACCCTTGAAAAGCTCAACATCCCGGTTCCTTTCAATCCCGACAAAATTGCGCCCTTCCAGCAAAGCCGCAACAAGAAAACTGCCGCTTCCAAAAGTATTGTCCAGCACAATGCCGCCCGGAGACGTATATGTCCTGACAAGATACCGTCCGAGGGCGACAGGTTTCTGGGTAGGATGGATAACATTCCCCTCGCTTTCAGCAGTTTTGAAATATATGATGTCCGTAGGATACCTTTTCCCGTCACTACATACACGGACCGGACTAAAATCCCCGTAACTTCCGCTCTGCTGACATTTCCTGACACCTTTGTCATAAGGTACTCCTTCAAGCATTTGAGGATGATACACAGGACGCCTTTTATAAAAAACGCATACGTCCTCATATTTTCTAAGGGGCTGTCTTTTCGCGTTAAGGAAATTGGTCGGTTTTGACTTTTCCCAAACCAGTTTATACCTGAACATTTTCCGGTTACTAAGCATCAGTTCCGCCGTAAACAGTCCCTGGGAAGTCAGTACTATCGCCCCCGTATCCTTGACTATCCTCATGTACTCTTTCCACAACTCACACAGCGGAATAACACTGTCCCATTTATTCCGGGTCGTTCCGTAAGGAAGGTCACACAGAACCATATCCATACTATTGTCAGGAAACCGTCTCATATATTCCAGACAGTCCCCCTCAAGCACGGAGTTCACAATATCCTCCAATGCAAAAGTGCTTCCCTTCTGACCGACCGGTTCTTTTCCCGGACAATTGCAACAGGGCTTTCCCTGCGTATATAAACTTTCATTCATCTTCTTCATACGGAATCAGACCCGTTTTTTCCAGTCGGCTCCGACATTTTCCCCTTTCCGTACCAGCGACAGTCCATTTTCATCCGGTTCATTCCCCAGATGCAGAATGACAGCGTCCAATATTCCCCATCCGGGAAACAAACCGGGAAGTGTTTCAGCTTTCAATACATTTCTCATTTCTTTCTTCTTTTGGTCAGTAATCGGAATAATCTCCTGCGGTGGATCAGATAACGAGGATGGCGTTTCCCCGACAGCAGTTTCATAAGGCCGTGTTCACCATACCGGGCATTCAGGCGGAAGGTCAGCCAGACCAGCAGCGAACCGGACAGGAGTCCGAAAGGAATGCATATCCACTGGTTCACACCGGCTATATAAAGGATGACCACCACAAGCAACACCGCGACAAGCCCGCCCGCAAAAATAAAAAGGTACTGTGATTTCAAGCCCTTGAACTCCAAAGGATTACCCGCGCCTTTATTTATCTCGTATTCCATAGCCTTTAGAGGAAGAAGGAACGCAGGATAGTGGCGGCCACAATCAAAAATATACAGGCGAAAAACCAGCTGGCTGCCGTCTTGCTGGTATCGGGATCACCGCTTGAAAACTTGCTGTAGGTCTTGATACCCCCGACCAGCCCAAGCACCGCGCCGATGGCATAGCACAGTTTGGTTGCCGGATCGAAATACGAGGTCAGCATGCTTGTGGCTTCATTGATGCCAGCAAGCCCCTGCCCCTGCGCAAAAGAGCCGGCCGCAAAAAACGCGAAAAGCACTGAAAAAAGGATTCTCTTTCTCATTGTAGAATCGTTTAAGGTGAGACATAAATTTGAATTCGAACGCAAATATAGGAGGGGACAAAAGACCATGATACAAACATTTCATCAGGTGGCAGCAAATGTCAGCAGATGTCATATCTTACAAAGCACAGACGTCTTTCAGCCCGATTGAAAGAGAAACAAGCCTGTTAATATCTGCCAGAGAACCATATTGATAAAAGCAATTTAATTCCGGGGCTTGTCAGTTCTCCATTAACAGCATCAAAGCTTATAAGAAGTTTCTTCCTTAAGCGTAAAACAAAAAAACGTTTACAACAGCCGGTTTTCCATCAAAAGAACAGAAACGAAGAAATGCCAATGAAACATTACGAAGAAAGGACAATTCCATGTTTTCCGGAATATTATTGCTATCTTCGTGGCAAATAAACTGACAGGACAATGGAAACAGTTCAACATGATTACAAACAGATTCTGCAGCGCATCGTTGCAGAAATCAAAAGTTCAAGAATCCAGGTTGCACGCAAGATAACCAGTGCAACAATGGAATTATATTGGAACATCGGCAAGGAACTGTCCGCACAACATTTGAGCAAAGGATACGGAGCACAGGTGGTGGAAATGCTTGCTTCTGATTTGCAGAAAGAATTTCCCGGAACTACGGGCTTTTCTTCGAGGAACCTCTGGGAAATGAAACGGTTTTATGAACGATATTGCGGGGAAAGCCGGAAACTGCAACAGAGCGTTGCAGTTTTACCTTGGGGACATAACCTGTTGTTAATGAGCAAGTGCAAGAACCCGGAAGAAATATACTTTTACGCGACAAGGAGCACGGAACTGGGCTGGACAAGGGATGTGCTGCTGAATTATATCAAAGCGGACGCTTTCTCAACAAGGGAGGAACAACCCAAATTGCACAATTTCAAGGAAACCCTGCCGGAATGTTTACAGGAACAGGCGGAGGAAATGTTGAAAAGCAGGTATAATCTGGAATTCCTGGGAATCACAAAACCCATACTGGAACTGGAATTGGAAAGAAGGCTCGTGGACAAGATAAAAACGTTCCTGCTCGAAATGGGAAAGGGGTTCAGCTTTATCGGGAACCAGTACCGCCTGGTACTGGAGGATAAGGAGTATTTTGTGGATATGCTCTTTTTCAACCGCTGTACCCGGTCCCTGATAGCGCTGGAATTAAAAATAGGTTCATTCCAACCTGAATATGTGGGGAAAATGAACTTTTACCTGAACCTGTTGGACAGACAGGTAAAGATGCCGGACGAGAACCCGTCCATCGGTATTATATTGTGTGCGGACAGGAACAATGTGGAAGTGGAAGTGGCCTTGCAAGGCTCAACGGCTCCGATCGGAGTTTCCGAATACAGTTACCTGATTCCACAAAAACAGATCAAAGAGTTAATCAACAACGAATTGTCCGGAAATAAGGAATAGAAGAAAACAGCCGTAAAAAAACAAAAAAATAAAAGCACATCCCGGCATTTGTTCCGGGATGCGTTTTTGGTATACCCGACAGGTCACAGATATTGCTTCCAACCGTCCGATACAGGTACGACAGATTTTGTTTTCCGCACGGGCAGAGGGTTCCCGTTCCCGTCCAGATATTTTCCCATCAGACTGTCGATGACATTCTTATTCTCGACCTGGGAGGAAAAAATCTCAAACAGGTCCGTTTCCCGGATGGTGTGCAGGGTAAGAGCCGCACGGAGAGATTTCTCCTCATCCTTGTCAGCATCATTCAGTTTAAACAATACATTGCCGGCATTGTCAAGATCATCAGGCGTTACGGCCTGTGAGACGGCATCCACTACCGGGTACGTTCCGTCCAGTTCCTCCTGTTCCTCTTTCAGCATTCTCATCTCCTCCAACGGTAATTTACATTCCACTTCTTCCTCAGCGACATCTTCCTCCTCACCTATAAAATCCGCAGCCGTTTCCAACGGCTGACTCATATAGGGGGCAACGCCCTTTCCGGCATCCTCATCCAGATAGACAAAACGGGTGCTGCCCATGACGCCGGATTCGCCACCCGGTTCCGACAAGACGTTTTCCGGCTCTTTCTTTTTTACGGGAGGTAACTTCGCATACAGCAGGTCGCAAATTTCACGTATCTTCTTTTTCTGCCCACATACCTTATATAATATATAACAGGCACAGGCAAGACGTATCGACAAATAAACTATAGTTCCCATTCCACCGGTTTTTGGGTCGCTTCCCGATTATACATTCCGTTAATTATATCCTGATACCTTTTCAGATGGTCCGACAGTACACTGTTCACAAATGTGGGGACAGACATTTCCGGTGCAATGACCGGAAGCACCCTGGCCAGGACCTTATACAGTGAATCATGTATATAAGTCTGTCTTCTGGCTCCCGTCAGTTTCTGTTGCAGGAATTGTTCCCGGTAATCATCAAAGCCGTATGCCCGCGGTGTTTTCTTCCCCGCGAACGGTTTCTTCTCAATGGAGACATCCGGTTTCTTTTCTTTTTCTTCCGACACTCCGGAGGCACCGGCATCTTCTTCCGGCCGTTCATCCTGTTTCCTTATCTTTTCCAATGCCGTTGTATCTCCGGCTACCATACGCTTGAGCGCGTCCTCGTCCACATTATAGACGGATCTGTTCTTGTTTGCCATAGTCATGTCCGGTTAAAGTCCGAGTATGGTTTCCATTTCAGCGGCAAGCAAATCGAGGTTGCTTCCTTTCAGAGCGGTGGCGGAAGGCGGAAACAGGGTGCTGCGGAATATCTGCCCGTTCAAACCGACATCCTTTTTATAACGCTCCGCACCCGGAAGGACCGTATTCAATACAGGTAGTCCCAAAGAACGGATGATTTCCATATAAGCGTCATACAAGTCCCTGGAGACGCGCTTGTCCATTTTATTCCAGAACATATGGATATCACGCAAGGGGACTCCCTTGTGATGAAGCAGATATTCCCGGATGGACAGGACAAACGACATGCTGCTCTGCATGACCATCCTCTCCTGGGTGATCGGGGTAAAAACATAGTCCATATTGATGATGGACTGGAAAACGCCTGTGGTATTGACCGTTCCGGGAAGGTCCAAAAGGACAAGGTCATATTCGGTATCGGAACGGTCTATAAAACCATAGGCAGTTTCCTTGGCTTGTTCGGGCGTGGAAGCCAGGATATTGTAGGCCTTTCTGCCCGTATCCCCGAACTGCTCCACCAGCAAACTTTGCAGACGAGGGGTCTTTTCCACATTTTTTATGTCCCATTCACGCATAGTCATCATGCTGTGCTGGGGATAGTCACAATCTACCACAAGCACGTTCTTTGCCTTATGGTAATGGAAATAGCTGGCAAGCAACACGGTTAACGTTGATTTACCGACTCCGCCCTTCTGATTGCTGAGGGCTACAAATAAAGGTTCCTTCTTCATAACTTCATGAAATTAAGGGTTAATGACTTATTTTCTTTTCGCCTGTATCCTTACATCAAGTGACGCCGCACAATACTGTACGGCAGCATGAATACGGCTGTGTATCACTGTTTCCATACATGGGCGGTATCGCATCCAACCGGGGTACACAGTACCGTCCCGTCACAGTCTGCACCACATCAGTACGACTTCTCATGTGCCGGACCGATACGATACATGCAGCCTTGCGTCACACTAAAAACGGAATGTACCTTTGATGCCATACGCCAATATTCGTTATGTATGACTGTATCTATACAAAAGCTGCCTCATGGCATTGATACACCTACGTATCATTGCATCGGAACGATGCCGTATCCATACATGACCAACGTCACATTCAACCGGAATACACAGTATTGTCCCACTACCATAGGCACCGCATTGATAAAGCATTTTTTATACCGTACCGTTCCGTCCCTTGCTGCATTGCGTCACGCCAAAAGTAGAACGGATTTTTGATACAATAACTAAAATCCGCTTCACCTGACATGACATGTCATCAGATGTCATCACTTGTCACATAAACTTCTATTTCACAAGCACTTAATCCGTCATAACTTTGCAAAGTCGGAATATGACTATGGAGGAAACCATGCTTCATCGGACTACAGCACGCCGTGAACGTCGCGCAGCAATCCGACGAAGGAGGATTCTATGTTCAAACGAACATAGCAAGTTGTGTTTTCGTCCGACAGGAAGTGTCCTGTCCGACGAAAACCGCTTGCCCGACCTCACAGTCGGGGAATTTCCTCCAAAGTCGGAAATTCCGGAAGAGAAAAAAGTACGGACCATAATTATGCAAAGAGTATGAAGGAAGAATCGAGAGCAAAAACGGGCAGAAAGCCCAAAAGCGATCCGGCGGACTACAAATACAGCTTCCGCCTGAATGCCGGAGAGAACACGAGGTTCAAAAAGTTGGTTACCGAATCAGAGGCAAAAGACAAAACACGTTTCATCAAAAAAGCCATTTTCGGTGGCACAATCAAAGTGGTTAAAATCGACAAGGCGACAATGGATTACTACATCCGCCTTACGGAATTTCACAGACAATTCCAGGCCGTCGGTAACAACTACAATCAGGTCGTACGTGCCATCAGGACCAATTTCGGGGAGAAACGAGCGATGTCGCTACTTTACAAACTGGAGAAAATGACACTTGAACTGATGCTACTGACTAAAAAAGTGATAGCACTAACCGAAGAATACCAAAAGAAATGGTTGCAAAAATAAGTCATGGAGCCAGCCTGTACGGGGCACTGCATTACAACCACGAGAAAGTAGAGAAAGGGACGGCTGAAATACTCTCCGGCAACCGGATGATTTCAGACCGCCCGGGACGACCGGGCGAGGACATGCGCCTTGCCTTGCTCTCCTTTGAGAATTACCTGCTGGCAAACAGGAACACGGAGAAACCTGTCCTGCACATCTCACTCAGTCCGGCACCGGAGGACAAACTTGATGATGGACAGTTGACAGAACTGGCACAAATGTACATGCAGAAGATGGGATATGGCAACCAGCCCTACATTACCTATAAACACGGTGATACGTACAATACGCATATTCATATCGTAAGTGTATGCGTGGATGAAGAGGGACGGAAAATCAATGATTCTTTCGAGCACCGCCGTTCCATGACCGCCTGCCGGGAATTGGAAACAGACTTCGGATTACGCAATAGTGCGGATATGGAAGAACGGAACCCGAAAGCGGAATTAAAGAAGGTAAATACGTCCGGGGGAGACATACGGCATCAGATAAGCAACACCCTAAAAGCCGTATTAGAAAGTTACCGCTTCCAGACATTCGGGGAATACAGCGCGGTACTGTCTACCTTCAATATTGAAGCCAGGCAGGTACGGGGAGAATTCAAAGGCGAACCTTATACCGGTATTATCTACTCGGCAACCGATGATAGCGGGAAAGTGGTCAGCCCGCCTTTCAAGAGTTCACGCTTCGGCAAGCGTTTCGGGAACGAACGCCTGGAAAAGAGGATGCTTTCACACACCAGGGATTTCAAGGATGGTAAATGGGCACCGGCTATTCATACACAGGTGGTTTATGCCATGCGGCACGCACGTTCGCGTGAAGAACTGGCCGGACTATTAAAGAAAGCCCGCATTGATGCAGTATTCCGGGAAAATGAGCAGGGACGTATCTACGGTGTCACGTTCATCGACCATAACAGGCGGGAAGTATTCAACGGTTCGCGCATGGGCAAGGAGTTTTCCGCTAACATTTACAATGAACTTTTCAAATGGTGGGACGGCATACCTGCCACAGAACGTTCCGCACATACCGGTACCGAACTATGGCAGCACCATTCGCACAAGACGGAATCGGGAAGCGCATTGGAACAGGCGGCAGGCATATTCTCCATGGAAACCAATCCGGTGGATTACGGGGAGGAGGCCCTTGCACGCCGGATGAAGAAAAGGAGAAAAGCGAAACGAAAGTCTCGCGGTATTTAAAGTAAACTGATTATTACCCCCATTTACACATAAGTATTATGCAACAGGAAGACGATTTGAGAGCACTCGCCAAAATAATGGAATTCGGAAGGGCGGTGAGCATTTTTCTTTTGGTGGTACACGTATACGTGTATTGTTATCCGAGCATTGCCAGCTGGAATTTAAATCTGGAAGTGACAGACAAGATAATTATGAACTTCAACAATACAACCGGAATCTTCAATTGCGTCCTATGGAGCAAGCTGGCAGCTACCCTGCTGATGGCCGTCTCGTGTCTGGGAACAAAAGGTGTCAAGGGCGAGAAGATCACCCGGCACAAAATCCATGCAGCACTCTTCGCTGGATGCATCCTTTTCTTTCTCAACTGGTGGATATTGGATTTGACCCTGCACCATGCGGCTGTCACCGCACTTTATGTATTCACATTGGTGTCCGGCTATCTTTGCCTGCTGATGGCAGGATTGTGGATGAGCCGTCTATACAGGCACAACCTGATGGAGGACGTGTTCAATCTCGAAAACGAGTCTTTCCAACAGGAAACACGGTTGATGGAAAATGAATACTCAGTCAACCTGCCGACAAAGTTTCAGTATCAGGGGAGGCTCAATGACGGATGGATAAATGTGGTGAATCCCTTCCGCGCAACCATCGTGCTTGGCACACCCGGTTCGGGAAAATCATACGCAGTGGTAAACAACTACATACGCCAGATGATTTCAAAGGGATACAGTTGTTACATTTACGATTACAAGTTTGACGATTTATCCACAATTGCATATAACACATTGTTAAACAATATGGATAAATACAAGGTAAAGCCCAAATTCTATGTCATTAATTTTGATGACCCGCGTAGATCACATAGATGTAACCCTATCAATCCGGAGTTCATGACGGACATCTCGGATGCATATGAAGCAAGCTACACAATCATGCTAAATTTGAACAAAACGTGGATTGAGAAACAGGGGGATTTCTTTGTGGAATCACCCATCATTCTTCTGGCGGCAATTATCTGGTATTTAAAGATTTACAAAAACGGCATCTATTGTACATTCCCGCATGCGGTGGAACTGCTGAACAAACCGTATTCTGATTTATTTACTATATTAACCTCTTATCCGGAGCTGGAGAACTACCTTTCACCCTTTATGGACGCCTGGAAATCCGGAGCTCAGGATCAGCTCCAGGGGCAGATTGCCAGTGCAAAAATCCCGCTCACCAGAATGATTTCGCCACAACTTTACTGGGTAATGACAGGTAATGATTTTTCCTTAGACATCAACAACCCGAACGAACCGAAACTGCTGTGCGTAGGCAATAATCCCGACCGGCAGAATATCTATTCGGCGGCCCTGGGATTGTACAATTCCCGCATTGTAAAGCTGATCAATAAAAAAGGACAACTGAAAAGTACGGTAATCATTGACGAACTACCGACTATATATTTCAGGGGACTGGACAATCTGATTGCCACGGCACGAAGCAACAAGGTAGCGGTCTGTCTGGGCTTTCAGGATTTCAGCCAGTTAAACCGCGATTATGGTGAAAAAGAATCCAAAGTGGTGCAAAATACTGTGGGCAATATTTTTAGTGGACAGGTGGTCGGGGAAACAGCCAGGACACTTTCAGAGCGGTTCGGAAAAGTACTCCAGAACCGGCAGGATGTGTCCACCTCAATCAACACGCAACTCGACTCTCTTATTCCTGCCTCCAAGATAGCAAACCTTTCACAAGGAACATTCGTTGGTGCCGTATCGGACAACTTCGGAGAAAAAATAGAACAGAAGATATTCCACGCCGAAATCATCGTAGACCACGAAAAAGTCAGCGGGGAAGAGAAGAACTACAGAAAAATACCCGTCATCAATGAATTCAGGGACAGGGAGGGAAACGACATCATGACGCAGCAGATCGGGCGGAACTATGACAGGATCAAGGCAGATGCGCAGGCAATCATCAACATGGAAATGGAACGCATTAAAAATGACCCGGAACTCTGCAGACGGCTGGGACTGGAGAATGAAGATGACAAAAAGAAGAAAAACGGGAAACAGGAATAAATGCGCATTTCCCCCTCCATAATTTTGAAAGATGAAACAGCCCCCGTTTTCCGGGGGCTGCCCTATATGTATATCATGTCCCCTTATTCACACAATCCCGTATTTCCTCAGCTTGTAATACAGGGCAGTCCGGCTGATGCCGAGTATACGGGCGGTAAGGGTGCGGTTGTTGCCGGTCTGCCCAAGTATCCGAAGTATCTGCTGCTCCTCCTTTTCCGGACGGACAATCATGTTTCCCAATTTCATGCCCTGATCCAGATTCAGTTCCTGTGCGGATATCCGCCCCTCCCCGGCAAACACGACGGCACGCCGGACGGTGTTCTTCAGTTCACGGATATTCCCCGGCCAGCCGTATTGCCGTAACACGGCAACCGCTTCCCGGTCGAAACCCTGAACCGATTTCCCGTATCTCGCGGAAAACTGCTTCAGAAAGAATTCAGCCAACGGAAGGATATCCTCCCCGCATTCGGAGAGCAGGGGAACGCGGATAGTGAACTCGTTCAGCCGGTGGTACAGGTCCTCACGGAAACTCCCTTCCGCAATGGCCTTCTCCAGATCCGCATTGGTGGCGGCGATAAGGCGGATGTCAAAGGGACGTTCCCTGACTGTCCCGACCGGCAGGTAACGCTTCTCCTGCAGGGCGCGAAGCAGTTTCATCTGATTTACGGGAGCAAGGTTACCGATTTCATCAAGGAACAACGTACCACCTTCGGCAGCCTGGTAAAGTCCCGCCTTGTCACTGTCCGCACCGGTGAACGCCCCTTTGCAGTACCCGAAGAATTCGGATCTGACAAGGTCATCGGAAACGGCACCGCAGTCCACGGCTACAAAAGGCTTGTGCCTGCGCAGGCTCCGCTCATGAATCTCGGCGGCAATATGTTCCTTACCCGTACCCGATGCTCCACGAAGCAAGACGGACATGTCAGAACGGGCCACAGGGCCTATCAGCCGGTACATCTCGCGGGCCTTTTCACTTTCACCACGGTAGAATTCCGTACTGCCATGCTGCGGACGGCTGAACTCTTTTTCTATGACTTCCCAAAGCCGGTCCGGATGTACCGGCTTGCAAAGGTAATTGGAAGCCCCAAGCTGCATAGCTTCCACCGCATTCTCCACCTGGCCGTAACTGGTCATAATAAGGAACGGAATGGAATAATGTTTTCCTTTCATCCACTTTAGCAGCTCCATACTGCTGCCGTCCGGCAGGCGCAGGTCAGCCAGAACAAGGTCGAACTCTTTGGCCTGAAGTTCCTTACGGGCTGCCGAGAGTGTAGCCACATGCCCGGTTGCCATACCCTTTTTCTTCAGCCAGTTACTGATACTGCGGCTGAAGACAACATCATCCTCTATAATCAGTATATTTTTCATTTGCTTATTTTATATTCTTCTTCATATTTTCAGCACAGGCAATTAGTTTCCCTGCTGCTTCTCCTACTTTATAGATACACCTTATCTGTTCTTCCGTCCAGAGTTCCGGATCGGACAGTACAATAGCCTGCAGTTCCTCTATCGGATAATCAAGGCGGACACTTGTCCACAGGGGAAGGTTCTTGTGCAGAATCTCACGGACTGTCTGACGATCATCCCTTTCCAACGCCCCGTGCAATCTGTCAAGATCCTTGCGGCTTTCCCAGATGAAGATACCAAGCATCTCCCCCTTGTTGTCCTCCCCGGTCAGAATCAGGGAAAAATCCGGTTGCCATGCCGTCCGCCTATTCCCTCTGACAATTCTGGAAACGGTTTCCAACAGCTCATTCATCCGGAAGGGTTTACGGATACATCCGGCAAATCCCCGGGAAAGGTACTCCTCTTCCGGATCCGTATCGGCAGTCACGGCTATGACCGGAATTGTTCCGGCCCTTTCCATATTGGATGAACGCAACAACTCCAGCAACCCGAACCCGTCCATGTCAGGCATGCGGATATCCGTCAGCAACGCATCATAATCCTCATCCCGTAATTTTGCAACCACCTGCCGGAAATCGGTATAACAGTCACATTCAACCCGGTTTCGCCTGAATATCTCACGTGTTACGGAAAGCTGTCTCGGGTCATCATCAAGAAGAAGAATACGCAGGCCTTCCATTTGATAATCAGACGGAAATTGTAACTCCTCCTTCAAGGAACTACTGTCAGCAGGAAAAAGGGGCAGAGATACGGTAAAACAGCTGCCTTTCCCCGGGTGACTCTCCACCCCGATGGAACCGCCCAGCTGTAAAACAAGCCGGGAAACGATGGCAAGGCCAAGTCCGAAACCGGAAACACCACGGGCATTGTCAAGCCTTTCGAACGCATCGAATATCCGCTTCTGTTCCTCATCATTCATTCCCGCTCCCGTATCCTGTACTTTAATACACAGTTCGCCGACGTTGAATGTCACCTCCAGCCGGATATATCCTTTCCCGGTAAATTTCAGAGCGTTGGAAAGCAGGTTGTTCACAATCTGCTGTAAATGTCCCTTGTCATAACTGACAACAGCGTTCATGCCGGAATACCGGGTCAACAGTTGCAATCCTTTCTTTTGAACGAGCGGCATGTAATTGTTGGTAATCTCCCTGAACAGGGTTTCCAGACAAAAAACAGAAATATTCTCCCGTGCCTGTCCTGTATCAAGCAGATAGAAATTCATCAGTGTGTCAACCAGAGAAAGCATATAGTCCGATGCATGCCGGATATTTTCGGCATATTCCTCCTGTCCGGCCCTTTCCTTTTCACCGGGCAGCAGTTCCGCCGTTGCTCTGATAGTGGCAAGGGGAGAGCGCAGGTCATGGGCGATAGTCAGCATCATACGCTTCCTGGATTGGAGGAGTTCCGTGTTTTCCAAGTTGGAAGCTTCCAGCTGACGCCGGTATCGGTTCCGCCGGTTCAACTCCCGATGTATGATGATATAAAGTAAAATAGTCAGCAATGAAATAAAGACGGCAAGGGTGGAAACCGTATAAAAGGACCGGTCTCGTGCCCAAAGGAACTGCATGTAACGTTCCTCAAGGCGCCGGTCGGTCTCCGATTCAAAATCCCTGATGATACCATACAACCTGCAATTTAATGCCATATTGTTATTGTACAGACGCTCCATTTGTACCAGCAGCCGTTCACGCTCAGTCTCCTGCCTGCCGGTCAGTTCCTTGTTTAGAGAATGAAGCATACTTGCAGTTGAGATCTCCCGGTCTTTTTCTGCAGGTTGCAGCCGTTCCCGTTTTTCCTTCTGTTCCGAATAAACGGATTTTCTCTTCTTACGTTTGAGGAAGGACCAAAAACTTTTCTTCGAAACTTCCTCTTTGACTCCAACAGACACTTTCTCATCGCGGATATGGGATGCAATCACCGGGATTTTCCGGTTTATGATTTCACTGGCTTCACGAAAACGGCTGAACGTATGCATTACCGTGTCAAGCAACTGTTCCTTTCTCGCCAGAAGCAGGCACAGCGAATCTATATGCACCCGTTGTCCGGATGCATGGACATATTGCTTCAAGGACTGTAATGTGCCGCATACCTCGTTTCTCCTTTTCTGATAAGTACTCCGGTCATTCTCGTCCCACACACTGACCGTCTCTCCATAAGTAGCCAGATCCAGCAGGCCGGCGTAGGCTTCTCCGGTCAGATGCCAGAAATGAAGCAGTTCCTGTTCATCCTGTTGCAAACAGTTTCGCTTCATCTGTTCCTTACGGAAGAGACAAATGGTCAAGACAAGCAGGAATATCAAAATAATATATCCTGAAAATATTTTTATCTTTAAACACATAATAAACTACACTTACATCCTTCATTCCTACTTGACTAAAAAATAAGTAGTGAGAAAAAATCCACCAATCAGATACCATATAATGTATTTTCAACATCTAGGCCTAGTCGTATTAAATTCGTTTTCTACTTGAAGTCCATAATAGTACTGGACTTTGATTCAACAGAATATTACTATATACAAAACAGTCATTTCAGCAGAAAATGTTACTACACATCTCTCTTGTTTCTTGACAGTTTTCAAGTTAATCAAATAGAATAACAATTAATAGTTTCTATTTCATTTTTTACAACCATTTCTTTCATTTCATTGCAAACAATTCAATTTCCCCTAAGAAAACAAAAGAATATTTTTACAATAACAAACCTTTCCCTCAGACAAACTTTATCCTTTATTACTTACTTCATATAACAAAGACCATGAAGGTAGCTCTCTTTTGAATAATACAATTATTTTTTCTATACATTAAATGTTACCACTTGTAGCAAAGCCCCTCTCATATAAAAAGGCTAGAGAGCAAATTAGAACCTGTATACTGATATTATCTCCTATAGAAAATTATAACCAATCCCCAAACTATTCTTCATTAAATGTAAAAGCTATAGGCTTCAAGTTTTATACTCGAGTCCTATAGCCTTAAATATATTTACAAATCAATATCAATTCCACATTATCTATCATATAGAAATAAAAGCATCACCACATTTATTATTTCTTATTACAAAAAACATAATATTTTTATTCCTAAAAATAAATTTACAATTTCAATATTTATACAAAATATTTTTATCTTTCAAGTCATTCAACTAATTATATAATTAGAAAAAACAAACTTCCCATATTGAAGGAATTACATTCTTTTCTTCTGAACCAATAAAAGATAATCTAAGTGCCTTACACTTTTCATTAACTCTAATTTCTATTGGGGAGCCTGAAATTCCTTCTTTTGTATAATCAGCAACTGATATCCATTCGACACCTTCTTTCAATATCTCAACCTTAACAAAATAGTTCTTCCAAGGATATTCAAAACGTATCTCCATGGTCTTAATAAAAGGAGTGCCTTTGAAATCAAATTGCAAATTTGCATTCCCATCATCATTATCCGCTTCCCAACGAGTAGTATTATCATTATCTAATACATTGGAAGCTGCCCTATAATCCGCAGAAGAAGAGCTTGCTGTTACTAACTTCGGATAAATATATTTTCTCTCCTCTTTTCTTAAATCAGGAAAAACTTGAGTATGATAAGGTATAATAGTATTTATTTCATTCTTTGTATCATCAAAAGTCAATTCACTCAAACATGTCTGACGAAATGCTGTATTCTTTTCAAAAGGTAACCGATGACGATGATATAATACATAATCCTTATTTGCATAGGAAAAAATAGTATGATGACCTGGTCCATATACCTGCAAACTGTCATTCGTTACCAATACGGGACTATTAGTTGCTTCTATAAATGGGCCGAAAGGAGAATCTCCAACAGCATAACGCAATTTATAAGTTGCATCCAAGGTTCTTCCTTCTGAATAAGTTAGATAATACTTTCCATTATGTTTCACCATTAACGGTCCTTCGAAATAATGTGTGGGAGTAACTTCTATTGGTTTAGCTTTAAAGGAACACATGTCATCATTCAACTCAGCCACATAACAGTGGCCATTCCTCCAATTCCAACCAGATCCCCAATAAAGATAAACCTTTCCATCATCATCAATAAATGCTTCAGCATCAATTGCATGGTAATATTTTGTAGTATCAAAAGGAATCATTTGCTGCTCACCTAACATATTTTCCCATGGTCCCAACGGATGTTTGGCTTTACCACACCAAACCTCAGCGCCAACAGAAACATACATATAAAACATATCTCCCCGACGAACAACAGAAGGAGCCCAAACTTTACTTTTATTTGAAAGTGAAGATGTACAGGCTTGCTTAGTCGGCCAGTTCAGTTCATTGAATTTCCAGTTTTGAAAATCATCAGATTCCCAACATGAAAGAAAATCCGTCCCCCAAGGGTCAGCTGTCACATACATATAAAACTTTCCCTCATACTGAACTATAGAGGGGTCGGCAAAATACCCCGGAATAATCGGATTTTTCAATTCTATCATCGTCTTATCTTGTGCCATTCGAGTAGCATTACATCCGATTAAGCTCATTACTATCATTAACAGCCCTGATATACAAATATTTCTAGTACTTTTCATATTTCACTATTTAAATTACAAATTTACGTTTTTATAACACAGGAACAAAATGCATAGCTGCTCCTCCGCTAGCCTTCAAATTCAATACCAGTTTGTCACCTGCCTCTATTTTTTTATGAGTAGTACGTACTTTTGTACGTGTATTTAGGTTATCATCATCTTCGTACAGATTCAGTATATATTTCGCTCCAGGCTTTAAAAAATCTGTCGTCACTGTTATGGTGCGAGCCTCTGTATTCGTCATTGCTCCCACAAACCATTCATTCCCGGAACGACGAGCTTGAACAATATATTCGCCAATTTCTCCATCCAAAGCACGACTATCATCCCAAACAGTTGGGATAGCTTTCCAAAACTCCAATTCTTCCTCTCCTCTATAAAGTGTAGGATTATCGTACCAAAATAAAAACTGTAACGGACTGTAATATACTGCTGCCATAGCTAATTGGTGAGCTTTAGTATTCTTTACCCGTCCACTAAAATAACAAGGAGTATAATCGGCAGCACCTGCCAAGAAACGAGTGAATGGCAAGATGGTATTGTGTACAGCATCAGGCATCTCTTCATTTCCACGGATACCTTCCTGAGTCATCAGATTGGGATAAGTGCGACTGAACCCTGTCGGACGATACTCATCGTGAATATCCACCATCATTCCATATTCCGCACACTTACGCACCGCATCATGTAACCAAGTAGTCCAATATTTATCACCGATCTGTACAAAACCAAACTTAATACCTTTCAATCCCCATTCCTTATATAGTGGTAACAATGAGTCTAATTGCCATGTTAAAGCACGTTGATTAACATAGACAAATACTCCAATACCTTTTGTCTCCGCATATTTACATAAAGCAGGGATATCCAGGTCTTTATCAGGAGCAACTCTAGTAGCGTCCGAAGTAACTTTCATTTCCGGTCCATACCATCCCGCATCCATATGTACATATTGAAGACCTCGCTCCGCCGCAAAATCAATAGCAGCCATTACTTCTGCTTGTTTCAACCCACAACGGAAAACCTTACCAGGCTTAATCCAAGAAGAATTCTCCAGTTGACAAGGCGAATTCAGATTCAATATCAAATCATTATGATTTATCAAATCAACCGGACGTTCAGCAGCCATAATTACACGCCAAGGAGTGCTATAAGGAGAAATTACGTTTACACTATCATAAATGCTCATTTCTAACGTAGAAGGTTTTCTTGCAGACAGGCGAAATTTTCCACGAGCATAATCCACCATCTCCGCTTCCATTAATGCCACTGTCAAGCCATCAGGTAATTTCAAAGTCAAAGGTCGTTCACTTTCTTCCTTTCCCCAACCTTCGAGGGAACGCATCTCGTAAGGTCCTTGTGCCCAACCCGCATAGTAAGCCATTGTCCCTTTGGGCATCGTAAAACTAGTCTGTTCTCCAACAATATGTAAAAAAAGTCCATTTGTTGTTTCCGGAAAATGATAACGAAAAGCAACTCCTTCATTATATGCGCGGACAACAATATTCAAAAAATAGTTTTTACGCTTCTCATAGCCACTTGCGTCTTTACCTTCCCCTTCTCCTTTATGAAATTTCAGAGTCATTTCATTATAACAATCACGAACTTCGGCACGTTCACCATATACAGGCTTCCATGTTTCATTCTTTTTTCGGCGTTCCGTATCCGACAGTTTTAAATTTTCACACCAAAAATGACAAGTATCATTCGGTACTCCCAATGATGATTCAAACAATTTATTTTCAATCAAGACTCCCAATTCACTATCTTCTATCACCGGACGATCTTTGTAAGTCAAAGAATAACACATTTGCGCATTTCCCGCCCCTAACGGACGTTGATAGAAAGTAAATTGATAAGCACCGTCAGGTGACTCTAATACCTGACGAGTCCCTGTCACCACATTTTGTGCTTCAATCAATGTAGGTATTGTCAACACTAATAACAAAATATTCCTTTTCATATTACTTAAATTTATGTTTATTTGTTCTCATCCCAAATCTTTATTTAATTCGCACATTCTCCACAAAATTCCTCTTATCTACGTTCAACTCTTCTAAAGAAGTTATCCGTTTTCCATCCAAATTAATATTCTCAAATAGTATATTTTCAACCTTACGTTCTTTATCATATCCTTGCAATATGGAAGGATTAATATATTTTCCAGAATAGAATATATTACGGAAAACAATGTCTTTCACCCCTTTCCCTGGTCCTGTATTATACTTGGGATAATACATCACCTGAATGTGAAACAACCGACCTTCTTGAATGCTTTCTACACGAATATTCTCGAAAGTAATGTTACGTGCCAGATTGTGGTCACCAACATTGATTGCCATACATCCCTGACAATTAAGGTCATCTTCATCATGTTCCAATATATCAATATTCTCAAATAACATATTTTCTAAAACCTCATCCCCTGTTTCCGTATTTCCATGTATGCCTATATTAATGGGGTGTGCTATATCCGCCCAAAGAATTGCATTGGAAACACGTACATTCCGACAATCACCATAATAATCCCAACGATGGGTATAGAAAGCAAGACAATCATCTGAATTTCGTAAAAAGACATCATCAATTAGAATATCGGAGCAAGACATAAAATCAAGTCCATCTGTCCAACTTTGATAACTGAACGATTTCAGGTTTCTGATTGTAATCCCAACAGATTGTCCACCTGAAACTGTGTAATGCCGGGAGTTAACAACTGTAATTCCGTCAATCAATATATTTTTAGAATGTGAGATTAAGATCCCTTCTTTGGGTTCAAGCAACATTCCATGCCCCAATATTTTTACATTCTCTACACTATCACAATTCAGCCAACCTTTCAAAACTGCACCAGCTTCCAAATAAACGGTAGTATTGGAAGGTATATGAAAGCATTTCTTTTCCGTATCGGTAGCTTCATGAATCCCAGATTCAAAATACATCACATCCGGAGCATTTTTGTCAGGCACACTCTTTATTATAGGATTAGCGAATACATGTAGATTCTTCAATCGATCTCCATTAAACTCAACCGATAACTTCTGCGGTTTATCAATGGTAAACATCAGGCAATTGCCTTCTATTTCCGTTTGGATTCCTTTAGATAAAGGACGGACTACTGCTGTTCGGACTTCTCCATTATTCTTCTGTATAAGTACCTCCACCTTTCCCGAAAAGTCGAACTGTACCATTGTCGCATCAGATCTGGTATCCATATCCACCTTTACATTATATTCGTACAGGTCTATCCAATTTTTATCACCCGCTTGTCGTACTTTCACCGTATAGTCATCATTATGACGAGCGTAATAGATACCCATCGGAACCGGATAAGTAATTATTTCAGCACGTACACTTTTAGCTGCTGTAACAAGCATAATAAACAAAACTAATCTTATTAATCTTTTCATTTAAAATCCATTTTAATATAAATATTACTCTTTACACGAACCTTACTTATGACTTATTCCTTTATCAATATTTTCTTTTTCAAAGAAAGAATACAACCGTCATCAGTTACACCTTGTACTAAAACGGTACAAGGCAAATCATTATCAGGAGTATAAAAATCAAAAGAGGCATCACCGTCATTCGATATAGTGACAGAAGGATTCCAATAAAGAGTGGTACGATTATCTTTCACTAATGACGCTATTTTCTCATTGGTATCATATCTGAAAGCATCAAACAATCTCGTTTGCTGATAACCTAAAGGCATGAGGCGAATAACATTCCTGACAGGAACAGGTTTCGTCTCTTCCCCTCGTTTGGTCATAATCAGAATAGCTCCATTTGCACCTTTCATTCCAAACATAGCTGCCGAAGCATCTTTTATTATTTCAATTTCATCTATTTCATCGACATTTATATTTTGGACGCTTGCATATGGCACCAAAATATCATCCAACAATATGATAGGATTTGTACATCCTCGTACAACGACTCCAATACTATCATTGCCACTTACATAGACACCAGGAAAACGACCTAGCATATCAGCTAAAGTCCTTGGGCGTGGTATCATGAGTTCTTTCGACGTTTTTACTTGCCCCATCAATGAATGAAAAACAGATTATCCTGCTTTTTGAACAGAGTCCGCCTCTACTACAACTTCATCCAATTGGTAGCCATTCAACATTTGCCTTAAAGAATCAAAGCGTTCACGATACTCATTCGAATAAACAAAAGACATTTCTGAAGAAATATGAATCCTCTTTTTATCAGTATGAAAAGGATAAAATAGTTCCGGCTCCACAATAGCCTGAATTGTTTTGCTTCCCCGTTTCCCTTCTGTTCGTATCAAATAAGATGTTCCTTCAGGAAATTCAAATCCGTCAAAACGAAATCTACCTAAAGAGTCAGATTGTAATCTCCTCTCATAAAGATATCCGACAGCAAAAAGTGAAAGTTTCGTCTTAGGTTTTATCTTATGATTATAAAAATCACGTGTAACTCCCTCAATCACCTGCGAATCTTCAATAGGATAAAATGGACGTTGATATTCACCTTGAAGAAGCTGTGGTACATTATAGCGAAGCCAATCTTTTCCATTATCAAACCAATCAGACTTCCAAAGCAGATAAGTATCCAACATGCAAATACTATCTGTCTGCACATAAGCATCATTCGTCACTGAAACAGAGAAACGCCCTTTTAATAGACGTCCGGCATCATCCGCCAGTCTAAGCTGACATTTTACCCGTTCACGATGACCATAATAAACCTTATCTGTTATGAAATCCATATTCAAACATTCCTTTTCACCACCAAATACCAGTTGCTGTGACAGAGGAACTAACCAGTTATTTAATAATAGCACTTGCGTAACACCCGCCGGAAAAGAATTCATATCAAATACATATCGTTCTTGTCCCTTTTTCCAGATTTCAGCAAACAATACACTTCCCCGACAATGAAGTACCAAAAACATTTTTTCCCCCGCACGAAGCCTGTCTGTAATTTCCGCAACTGGGGAAATATACAAATATCCGGCATTACAAACAATGTCCAATAGAGATATGTCGGCATTTTCTTGACTATCATCATTATCTATTACTTTCCTGCATACTCCATCCCCATGTATCAGAGGATTATATACCTGTAAATTAATATCAAAGAGACAGTCTTGCGGCAAATTCTTCATGAAAGATGTATAGGCACGTAAACGATAATTATTTTGTTGCATGGTAAGAGGAAGCGGCAAATAACCTGAATAAACAGAATCATTATGCCTAACTTTCACTCGGCAAACAATAGAATCCTCTATATCTGTAAGTTCCACATATACATATCGACTCACAGAAACCGGAACATGACTGGCTGCATCTACTACATGGGCACGAAACCAAATAGTATCTCCTGCCACATAAGCAGGCTTATCCGTATGAAGATAAAGTTTCTCTTGGGGGAAAAGCAACAACTGTTGCAGGAATCTAGTAGATATAGAATCCATCAGAGTTGTTTGTGCTGACATTGAAAGAGACAACACAAAATACAATAGACAAAAGCCAATATATCTTACAATGTTTTTCATAAACAAGAATCCTGCTCAAATATTAATCAAGTCTTCTTTAGAAAAAAGTTCCCTCCTCTCTAAAGAAGACTTGATATAAATTACTCAATCAAATAAGCCCGTACTTCAGCCGCATGTACTGATTCCCCACGGTTACTCTTCGTAAATACAAGTTTAAGATAACGTCCGGAAGTCAGTCCGAAGAATGAACGTCCCGTTATATCCGTATTATTCGCATCACCGAAAACGATTGTACCTACAAGCGGAGAGGCATTTGGGTCATTGCCGACATAAATATCCACAGTATTCACATCCGTTACATATTTATCTGTACGTCTGTCTATTTCAACCTGCGATAGTCTGGTCTCTTCTCCCATATCAATTAATAAAGTTTGAGGCAGACTTGTAACACTACCACTACCATTGCTCCACTTATTATGCCACCAGCTACCTCCGTTACCATCAAAAGCCTTTCTCGGTTCATTTCCATTTTGGTAGGAAGTCGCTTCAGCAGTCCATGCTGAACGGTCTAAAAGTTCATAAGTTCCAAACACCTTCACTTCACATGTCCCGGTAACTCCCGTACCATCTTTAGCAGTAGCTGTAATAATAACTGTTCCGGAAGAAACTGCCGAAACAGCTCCGTTTTCATCAACAGTAGCTATATTATTATCAGAAGACGTAAATATCACTTCTTTATTCACTGCCGTTTCTGGTAATACAGTCCATTTGAGTTGTAATGGTCCTTCACCTTTAATTATAAACAAATCGTTGGCATCAACAAATGTAATATCACTAACTGTTTCCGGACTTGTCACCTGCACTACAAATGTTTTAACAATATCAGTTCCATCCAATGAAGACACTTTTACTTTTCCGACACCCGGTTTGATACCTGTCACCGTACCGTCACTCGTGATTGTAAAGATGTCCGTATTCAATGATTCATAATCCAAAGCTGTATTATCAGCATAATAAGGCATTACCAAAACCGGAAGTTTAGCAGACTCGCCCATTGCTACACGGAATTGCGTTGCATCATCCTGCAATTTGATTGTCTCTATTTTATATGAATCACTACCATTATATCCATTACTTATCAACTGTCCCATCACGATTCCATCCGCATGGTTAGTTGTCGTAATCGCCAGATAAAATTCATTTTGCAATAAAGCCTGTTCTTCTTCAAGGGTAAGTCCTTGATAAGAAGAAAGCAAAAAGTTCATTCCGTTCTCATTCGTCGGATTATTATTGGACGATTTCAATGTACGGACAGGATTACTTCTTTGATTTCCCCGATATATCTTTATCCCCGTCACGGCATCTTCACCACTAACAAACAAATTCTTCCACGAAACAGATAAAGTAAGCATTTGAGTTCCTCTATCATAAAGCCCGTCCACAGTTCCCTTTGACTCCAAATCGGCTTTAATACGATAAGACTCACCCGCTCCGGAAAGCATCCCGTCGCCCTGAACACACCCATGCAATAGCAGTAGTGTTACAACACTTAGTATATAATTTATATATCTCATAATCTTAGTTTTTACCAATCAATTAATATCCGGGATTCTGCTCCAGAGCACCTGATTTTGAAATTTCAGATAGTGGTACAGGCCACCAATACAAGCGATCGTCCCATATATGATTCACGACTTCAATCCGGCGATAAGTGAATGTTTCACTTCCATCCGTTTGTACTTTGCGGGTTATTTCCATCCCGTGACTCGGTCCATCCAATACTTGAGGAGCTATTTTCCAACGGCGTACATCCCAATAACGATGCTCTTCAAAAGCAAACTCAATTTGCCGTTCCGTATAAATCAACTCACGCATCTCCTCTTTTGTTATATTATCCGGCACGCCATATCTATTAGTCATACCTTCTTCAATATCAGCACGCTGACGAATAGCACGGATATATACTTTAGATTCCTCCGGAGCAGGAGCACCGTCTGCCACCAATTCATTAGCCGCTTCTGCCGCAATCATCAATATTTCAGCATACCTCATCAACACAGTCGGACGATAAACTGATGTTTCTAATCCACCATTGTCATACAGTAATTTCATCCGATAATATCCGGTAGTCGTAGCATTTGGTTGGTAGATACCATCCTTAGAAGCACTCGTTTCATCAAAAGTTCCATTCGTAATAAAATCACCAGTATATGTTCTCATTGTAGCATCTCTATAGCCATCCATAAAACGATAAGCACCATTATATGAAACTGTCGCCTTCAAACGCGGATCTCGGTTGGCATACATGCCTTCTCCATCCTGATAGGTATATTTACTACGACTATCACCACGTGGAAAACCGTCCGCCATCGGAAATGCATCCACCAATTCTTGTGTAGGAAATCCTGTCAACTTATTCAAATCTGAAAAACGAGTGACACGTGAGTTAGGCATATAATATCCATCCAACGTAACACGATTCTTTCCATCACTTTGTTCATTCTTCAAGAAATCACAGAAAATCGATTCTTTGCTATTGACAGCATCATCTATCATAGCATGATAGAATTTGGGCCACCAGCTTTTTGCCGGAGAAGTATTATCAATAACCCCTTGTCTCAACTCATACCATATACCTGTTTCGGCTCCTGCCTGAGCATTATTCATATCCATAAACTTCTTCGCTGCATCATAGGCTAATTTCCAACGATTCTGGTCATAAGAGCCATAAGAAACCAATAAACCAGGATCGTCAGTACGCTGGCAGTTCACTAACGGACTTGCAGCATATAAATAAATACGTGCCTTTAACGCTAAAGCAGCCATACCACATGCGCGACCATCTGTACGTTCCAAGATTCCTCCGCCCATCGGGTCAACTCCTCCCAAATTATGGATATGCCCTGAACGTTCTAAATAAAGATACGCACTGTCGCACTGATCTACCGCATATTTAACACTTTCTTCATAAGTGCTACGTGGTACATCTATCTTCTCATCTTCCTCATATACCTTATCGCCAATCAGAGGAATACCACCATAATGCTTTATCATAGTAGCCACAAACCATGCACGTAGAAAAAAAGCTTGTCCTTTCCAATATTCTATGGTCGACTTTTGAAGAACAGCTGCCGGTTGGTCAGGATCCGGTAACACCGCATCTACTTGGTTGGAATTCGGACTCAGAATTTTGCCTATGGTTCCATCATTATAATTATTCATGAAAATATTAATGGCACGCCATTTTCGATAAGTATTCTTCCAAGCATCAGTCTCGGCATTACTTGCATTTACCGTATTCTGTGCCAGATACATCCCCATCTTCCCTTCAGCAGCCCTTGCCTCCGACTCTTTAGCAGGAAGATCCAGCCCACATTGCCCGAAACGGCTGTATTTATGCGAATAACCGATATTACTATAAAAGTCATTTACGACATTCGCAACCTTTGTACTATCGGAATAAATCTTTGCCTGCGTTTCGGACACATCCACTTTCTTATCCAGATATTCATCACTACAAGACGCTAATGCCCAAATACCGACAACGCCTGTAAAAATAGATTTTGTTAAATATTTCAGTTTCATAATTTAATACCTTAGAATGCGCATTGTAAACCAAACATATAGCTAGCTTGAGTAGGATAAGTAGAACTACTAGTTTGTTCCGGGTCCATACTCAGTTTATTAAGATTTGAGAAATTCAGTAGATTGTATCCTGTCACATAAAGACGGACAGCTTTTACTGTATTTTTAGTGACCCTCTGTAACCACGCTTGTGGTACTTGATATGCCAGTTCGGCACTCCTCAAACGAATATAAGAAGCATCGAGATACCAGAAATCTGATGTATGCGTACTATAATTATTATTTTCCCAAGTAGTAATTCCTAAACGTGGAAAACTTGCATTAGGATTCTGCGGAGTCCAACGGTCCAACATCAATTCCTGCATATTATTAACGAACGGCACCAAGTTCCCGCCCATATTGGCAATAGCATAATCAAATGCTCCCTGCCACAACATGTTAAATGAGAACCCTTTCCAATTACCTCCTAAAGTGATACCATAAGTACATGTCGGAATATCCGGTTTGGAAATATAGGTACGGTCAGCTTCACTGATTACACCGTCTCCGCTTAAATCGGCATAACGTAAATCTCCCGGCTGAAGATTACTTGCCCAAGTTGGAGCAGGAATACCTTCTTTCAATTTACCATTCTCATCAAAGTCTGCCTGCTGATAAAACCCGATGCAATGTAATCCTAATCGAGTGCCGATACGCTGTCCTGTTTGAGCTTGATATGCATAATCAGGTGCTTCACTCTTATAAACAATCTTGTTCTTTGCATAAGAGAATGTACCTCCAACATTAAATCCGAAGCTGCCGATATTACCACGATAGTTGATTTCACCATCAAAACCCTTGTTGTCAGTCTTACCAATGTTACGTTTGGGTAAGTCCTGACCTATAATCACAGGTATATCCCCACTTGCTATCAACTGGTCATAACGCATATTATAAAAATAGTCGATAGTGAAACGTAGACGCCCATTCAACATATTCATATCAAGACCTATGTCTGTCTTTTTCTCTTTCTCCCAAGTTGCTCCGGAATTGACCAATGCACCTTCATAAGTAGTATTTCCCCAGGCATTACCCAACTCTTTGGTAGTCCAGATAACTTCAGTTGTATTCTTGTCTTTATTAAAGGAGTTATCACTACCTACCAAACCGTAAGAAGCACGCAATTTAAACAGGTCGAAGAATGGGAACAGTTTTTGGAAAAATTTCTCTTCCGAAACATTCCATCCAACCGAAATGGCAGGAAACCAACCGAATTTTTTATTTCCAACAAAACGGTCATTTCCATTATAGGCCGCGTTAAATTCTACCATATAACGATGTTTATAGTCGTAACCAACACGCCATGTCATACTCTGGTCATTATCCGAAAGCTCATGTTTATTCACATATGACTGCCGGCTGATTAAATACAAAGCATACAAGTGATGAGTAGCGTTGAATGTACGGTCATAATTGACGCGTCCCTGATAAGTAACCGTATAATTAAAGCCTTTATCATCACCACCCAAAGTGTAAACTGGGAATTTCTGTGAACCTCCTCCACGAGCCACATAAGCATTCGTATTCGGATCATACGTGTAAGCGGGCAAGTCTCTGCTACGAGTCAATTCACGCGTTTCATTAAAATTACCGGCATAAGATACCAATCCCATCACAGAAAGTCCTTCAGTAATAAAATCCAGCTTTTGGTCACCGCTAAGCAATACATTGAAGTTATTTTTATAGTATCGCCTGTATCCGCAGTTAGCATAACGCGCTATAGGATTCACCGGATTTCCCGTATCCACTCCCGGATGAGTTGCATAAGAAGGTTTACCATTAGGCAAAGTAAGAGGCATTGCATAAGCCGTGAGCAAGCGATAATCTTTTATTTCATCAAATAATGTTTTATTAGTAGCTATTGCACCGGCAGGAGTATTCTGTGTTTCAAACCGTCCATTCAAATCTAAACGGATATGTGTTGTCTTTGTCGGAGTAAAATCCAGATTCGAGCGGAAATTATAACGACGATAATAATAATTATTATCTACGTCTTCACCCCGTTGAATCGGTTCATAATGTTTCATCATACCCCCCTGGCTATAATAAGCCAACGAAGTAAAATACTTAACTAATTTGTTACCTCCACGAATATCAATCGCAAAACGCATGGAAGGAGAGCGTTTTGCCAATATGGTATTTACCCAGTCTACATTAGGATGCCCGTACGGGTCTTTTCCATTACGATAAAGTGCCAGGTCTTCCGGCGAGAACTGTAAGACAGGCTGCTCACTCAATCCATAAGCATCATTCAATTGCGCCTCATTATACAAAGAAGCGGTAGTATATGCGTCCAACACAGTCGGCATCTTAATTGTCTGGTTAAAACCACCTTCCGCTGTAAAGTTAATAGTCGGTTTCCCTTCCTGACCACGAGTTGTTTTCACCACCAAAACGCCATTAGCTCCTTTCAAACCATAAACAGCAGTAGTAGAAGCATCTTTCAAAATAGTAATACTCTCTATTTCATTCGCACTTAATTGAGCCAACTGATCATAGGAATATTCAATATCATCCACAATAATAAGCGGTTTATTATCATCATTTAAAGAATTGACTCCACGAATAAAGAAATCGGCAGCATCCGATCCCGGCTTTCCGCTACGCTGTACGGAGAAGAAACCTGGCAAACGGCCGGCCAGCACATTATTTACACTACCCACAGGCACACGCTTAATTTCATCCGCTTTGATACTGCTGGCTGCACCGGTCATTGTAATACGGCGCTGCTGCCCATAACCAACAATTACCACTTCATCCAGTCCTTTGGAATCAGGTTCCAGTGTAACCTTAATAACACTCCGCCCTTTCAAATCTATAATTTGTGTTCGATAGCCAACGTATGAAAAAGTCAACTGTCCGTTTATATTGCTAACTTTCAGTTGAAAGTTTCCATCCAAATCGGCAATAGAACCATTTTTATGATTACTTGTTTCCTGAACGGTAGCACCAATCAAAGGTTCGCCCTTTTCATCCAGAATCTGCCCCTTTACTAGTTTTTCATTCTGAGCGTTTATTGTTGTTCCCAAAAAGAGAAACAACAAGAATAATATGATATTCTTTGCATTCATAAGTATTCTGTTTACTGATTAGTAACCCGGATTCTGTTTAAGATTCGGATTAAATAAAACTTCATTGTTATCAATCGGAAGCAAATACATCCAATTATCCCAATATGGATTGGCTACTACCATATCATAATCGTAATGGAAGCTTTCATCGGCATTTTTTGTAATCTTCACCCCATGCAACGGTTTAGAGAGCACCTCTTCCGCAATTTTCCATCTACGAATATCCCAAAAGCGACTTTCCTCAAAAGCAAACTCACAACGACGTTCATTACGAATGATCTTGATTAATTCTTCGTAACTCATATTTCTCTTCAAGGTATACGGATTTAATCCTGCACGTTCACGTACCTGTTCTATCGCTGTATACACCAATTCGTCAGTAATCGTCCCCTGTCCCTTCGCTTTATTCAAGTATTCAGTCTGCGCTTCTGCATACATCAACAGAATGTCAGCATAACGAACAATCATCCATGCTCCCGGCATCGTTGCGTGATAGTTTGTTTTACTAAATGTCGAAGACTCTTCATCCTGTGCCAGATGACGTTTCAGATAATATCCGGTTTTGGTCCGTCTGACTTCATTATTCGGATTATCCCTATTATTGTCAGTTCCACCTTCCGACATATCCAACGTGCGCTTCAACCATCTTCCACCATTATAAAATACAGTCTGACTCAGACGAGGATCGCGGTTTTCATAAGGGTTTTGAGGATCGTATTCTCCACTGGCTTTCGCTTCCTCAATTGTTTTTCCATTTTTCATAGGAAAAGCATCCACCAGTTCTTGTGTAGGACTAGTTTGTCCGTTACAGGCACCCAATTTCTTTGAGCCGGGATCTATTGTTCCCATAGGTGAATTCCGATATCCCCAGCTTTGAGCATAAGTACCATTTCCGGTCTGACCGTTTCTCAACCATAAAACCTCACCATTAATCGTAGTACGGCTTATGCGTGTACGATCTTTCTCCAGTTTAAATTGTCCGGAGTTTATAATTGTCCGGCAAAGGTCAGCGGCTTCTTTCCATCTTTCCATATCATTTTCCGGATATCCCAACCAGGGTTCTCCCGCATTCCCTGTACCATTAAACAAAGGGCTTGCCGCATATAGCATCATACGGGCTTCTACTCCCATCAATCCCCATTTACGAACATTGGAAAAATATTTATCGTATCCTTCAGCCTCACTATTCTTATCTTCATTCGGCGACTGGCGTTCTCCCAAGTCCGAATACGGACGAAGATTCTCTTTCACCGCAGAAAACTCATCCCTAATATATTGGACACACTCTGCGAAACTGCTTCTTTTCAGTTGTTTCAACTCCGGACTGTTCGCTTCAAACACCTGGTCACCAATTAAAGGTACTCCACCATACGTTCTGACCAACAACCAATAAAAATAAGCCCTCAAAGCACGAGCCTCATTACCATAATAATTTGCCTCCTCCAAGTCTGACCAGGGAACTTTTTTGTAATTATGCAGGAATATGTTGCAATAGCGTATCGCCTTATAAACAAGCTCCCAACTTTCACCATACCGGTCGGCAGCATCATTCATTTTGTTATTCAGTGAAAACATATTCGTTACAGAATAACCGGAATTAATCTGCGACCAAAGCTTGTTAGAAGCATCGGTTGGTATGGCATCATCAGTCAAAGCATCCAGCACTTGTCCGTTGACACGGTCATACCCGGTAGGAACGAATGAATAAATATAATTCAACCACTGTACGGCATACTCTCCGGTGTAGTCGTCTTCATCCCAAACATAAATATCTGTCTGCAACTCAAGCGGTTCGTTCTCCATATCCTCACAAGCTGAGAAAAATCCACCGCAAACAGCCAAAACGCACCAAACTAAATTCTTTATATATCGTTTCATCTCTTAAAGTTTTATACTTACACCAAAATTAATCGTACGTGTCAATGGATAATTAGAGCCCCATTCTTCCGGATCAATATCATCCCGCACATCAAAAATCTCAGAAGTTGTCAGCAGATTCATCCCATTGGCAAAGAAACGAATAGAAGGAATGCCAATCTTACGGGTCAGTGACGTAGGCAATGTATAGCCTATTTCCACATTCTTCAACCGGAAATAATCCGCATTATATAACCAGAAAGAAGATTTTACAGTATTATTATTATTTGCTCCGTACCAAACACGGGTTTGAGTATTCGTATGATTCGTAGGAGTCCATCTACCCAATACATAAGACGTAATAGCAGTATCACCACTCTTACCGGAACCATGCATAAAATCACCACTCAAATAAATCTGACGATTCAGCGTTCCCTGGAAAAACATGGAAAAATCAAATCCTTTATAATTAAATCCGGCTGTGATGCCATAATATCCTTTGGGTTTGGTATTCTCCAGATTAGTCTGGTCATTAATGTCGATAACCCCGTCATTATTCAAGTCTTTATAACGGATATCTCCTGGTTGGATAGTACTCTTTACTGCAGAAGTAAGAAATGCATTGCATTCATCAATTTCCTGTTGGCTTTGAAAAATTCCATCGGCAATATATCCATAATTCGAACTGAGGGGAGCCCCCACCGCAGTCATCCATGGATATGCTTTAGGCAGTTCCGGTATATAGTCAACTTTGGATTGTTCAAAACTTAGATTACCAGTAATATAGTAATTAAAGTTGCGGATGCGATCCTGCCAGCCAAGTGACAGTTCATAACCCTTATAAGAATACTCTGCACAATTTGTACGAGGATATGTATTTCCTACAATAGCAGTTTTAATTTCTGATGTTGCAACCACATCTGTAAATTTATTACGGTAATAATCAAAAGTCAGAGTCAAACGATCATCTAAAACTCCTAAATCAACTCCAACATTCAATTTCCGGGCCTTCTCCGGATCCAGTCTGGATGCCATTGCCTGCTCATACGAATACTTTAATCCGTAAGGTTCTCCACGTACATTTCCTGCATTGACACCGTATGCCTGAATGTATTCCGCATAATTACAAGTAGCTTGTCCTGTCAGCGCATAAGTGATACGAGGTTTCAATGTACTAAAAACATTCATCTCTTTTATAAAGTCTTCATTATGTCCATTCCAGGCAGCCCCAACTCCCCAATAATTAGCCCAACGGTTACCGGGGGCAAACCAGTTATATCCACCACGTGTAACAACAGCCTCAGCAAGATAACGATTGTCATAGTTGTAATTGACACGTGCCGAATAATTCGTGTAATTTTTCAGATACCCTTTGTTGAGAGTCTGATCCTGTATTTGGTTCAGGTCTCCAATAAGTACGGCAGAGACTTGATGCTTCCCAAAAGAACGATCATATCCAATCTGTCCTTTCAAATAAGTAATGCGATATCTTTGATCTTTATCACCCTCGTTTCCCTGGTCACCATCTAACCCCTTCTGTTCATAAACTCCATTTCCTTTATACCAATACGCTTTAAAGTTCTTTTTGCGCATAGTATAATAAGAAGTCGCACTATAATAGGAGCCTGTAGCTTCTACATATAGTCCTTTCAAAAGAAAATCCAAACGTTGATTAATAGTAAGGTCGAATGACATATGACGAGTATCCTTAAACTGATAACCCCGCCCTACCATTTGTCCATATAGGTTTTCATATGCATCATCTTTTGCGTCCTGATAAGAGCCATAACTTCCGTCCGGATTCAATATCGGGTATTTGTTTGGACGTGTAGATAACAACAAGCTGTAAATATTCCCCGTTCCACTTTGGTTTTTATTATATGCCGGCTCGTTGTAACGTTCTTGACGTCCTGCCAGATTTACTTGCATAAATGTAGATGGAGTGACCTGAACTCCTAAATTGGAACGCACAGAAAAGCGATTAGTCTGGGCATTTGTATTATAGTTATTAGCATCATCTGTTTTAAAGAACCCGTTCTCACGATACCAGTCCAAGTCGACAAAATAACGGAATGCTTTACTAGCCCCCTGTACATTAAAATTATAGCGGTGTACAGGAGCCGTTTCTTTCAGCACTTCTTTATACCAGTCTACATCGGGATAAAGATATGGATTTACATTATCACGATACTTTTGGATGAGCTCGGAGCTATAAATATAGCCATTCGGATCTTTTGTATCATTGATATTAGCTTCATTTACTAATGTCATAAAATCTACAGCACCCAGTTTGTCCGGCAATCTCAATGCTTTTTCAAATCCGGTTTCCACTGTAAATGAGAAACGGGGACGACCTTCATTCCCTTTCTTAGTAATCACGTTGATTACACCAGCAGCAGAACGTTGTCCCAACATTACAGTAGACAAACCATCTTTCAACACCTGAATACTCTCAATCTGTTCCGGATCCATCGTATAGAAATCACGTTCAACTCCATCTACCATAAACAGATTGGTACGAGAGTTACGAACCTTCCAGTTATAAGCCGCCTGCATACTGCCGCCCTGTTTAAAAGAAATATTTAACCCGGCCATACGCCCTTGAGCAGCTCCCAGAAAATTGTAGGTCGGCGAAGAAGCCAATGATGAATTGTCCACAAATCCAATAGTTTCTATCAGATTGTCTTTTTTCACAGTCCCCCGTAACAATTCAACATCCTTATTTTTACTTTCTAATCCCGGTAACACACGCGAGGCCAGTTGCACGATAAATCTGTTTTGACCTTTGTACGTAACTTCCTGAGTATAAAAATCAGGATGTACAAAATTGAGCGATGTACCTTTTTCCACAAGTAAGTCAAACTTTCCATCATCATCTGTCAGCACCTGGAGTTCACTTCCAGGAACCTGTACCAAAACCCCTGATAAGGGTTTCCCGTTTGCATCAGCCACTGTTCCTGTTATCTTTTGCCCGAATGCGGCATGAGTAACAGATACGAAGAACAGTGCGCAAACATAGCACTTAAAAAACCTTTTTTTGTTCATTGTACAAGATTAAAGTTTTACAATATGTTTTATTTTACCTTCTCTAAATAAAGCACTCTACTAGAGTAATCATTTTTCTTGTTCCTATCTACGAGATGATTGGCTGGTAACTCCAAACCATTTGCCATAAGATATGCTCCACTAAAGATTTTTCCTTCAAAATCCAATGGTTGTTTGTCAATCCGGTTTAATTCGCAAATACGATATTCTGCATTGGGAGCTAAACCTGCCATTTTTACACGTGGTAAATGCTGATTGTAAAAGTGCTCTAATTTCCACCAGTAGAATACGGCTTTATCTTTTTCCGGTGAAGTATACATTAAGGAAGCAACCCCTAGCTTATCATAAGGTGAAACCAATCGATAAATATCACCCAACTGAACAACCGGACGGATTTCCTTATATTCGGCAATAGCCTTACGACAAAGTTCTTTTTCTTCATCTGTCATGTCTTTAGGTTGGATTTCCATTCCCAAACGTCCGCTCATTGCCACATCAATACGATATTTTAAAGGAATAGTACGGAAAGTTTGATGATTGGGTGCAGCACTTATATGAGAAGCCATCGCAATCGCCGGAAAAAAGTAGGACGTTCCCCATTGCATATATATACGCTGCAAAGCATCTGTATTATCACTCACCCAAAACTCATCAAAATAGGGTAATACCCCATAATTGGCACGGCCACCACCTTGGGCACATGCTTGTATCGTCAAATCGGGATATTTCAGACGAATACGCTGGCAAATACTTTCAAAACCACGATGATAAGCTATATACAGATCACTCTGATCCTCTTTATTCAAATAATTGGATCCATGATTCATAATAGACATATTAGCATCCCATTTGATATAATTGATGTCAGGGTGTTTAGCCATCAAATTATCTACTATATGAAAGATAAAATCTTGCACTTCCGGATTAGTCAAGTCGAGTACAACTTGTGTGCCTCCACGTCCCAAAACCAATTCGCGTTCCGGAGCCTTCAATACCCAATCCGGATGCTTTTCATATAATTCACTTCTTGTATTTGCCATTTCCGGTTCAATCCAAATTCCGAATTTTATTCCCCGTTGATGAGCAGCATCAATCAGTCCCTCAATGCCGGAAGGAAGTTTTCTTTTATCTACAACCCAATCTCCCAAGGACGTTTTATCAGTCCGACGGGGATATTTATCACCAAACCAACCGTCATCCATTACAAACAATTCGCCTCCCATAGACGCTATATCCGTCATCATTTGGTTCATCCGCTCCTCATTTATTCCAAAGTATACTCCTTCCCAACTATTCAGCAAAATCTTACGCAACTTTGTTCCATTAGCCAGCTTATGCAATCGGGCCCAACGATGAAAATTACGACTGGTTCCGCTTAATCCTTCATCACTATAAGTCAAAGCTAATTCAGGTGTGCGGAATAATTCGTTTTTTTTCAAACTATAAATTGAATTGTCTTCATTAATCCCTGCATAAAAATGGTGATAATCACTTTCATCTGTGTCAATACGTAATTTATAATTTCCACTATAGCATAAAGCAGCACCTATAACCCGTCCTGCGTTTTCCTGTGGTTGCCCGTCAAGTGAAAACATAATTTCAGCGTGGGCTGTGTGAGAATTACGTACTCCATCTTTATTCTTGATCACCTTCATACCCGGCTCCAATGGTTCCTGCGCTAAACGTCCTTCATTTGCCCATGCCCCATATAAGTGTGACAGCCAGACATTTCCTCTACGAACCGGCAAATAGGCAGACGCAAACTGATTGAGTACTACCGCATTTTTTTCCTGATGGCTGATTTCGCTCCAGATCTCAATCATGTCGACATCCTGATAAGCTTTATAGCACATCTTTACATAAAATGGGTAGACTTTATCCTTCAATAAAATTGTAGTCAGCTCTGCTTTGTTCTGCTGTAAAACATCAACTTTCACAACTTTCAATTGAAGAGTCATATTACCATCACTATGCTTCACAGCTAAAGCAGCCTCCGACGGACAATTTAGTCCATAAACAGGATAAGCAAGAAGTTTACTCTTTTCTGTCTCTCCCATAGTATGGACGTCCACCTCCGACAGTTTAGCGCCATAATATACAAACTTCAATTCACCATCTACGGGTGCCGAAAGTAATAGTGAAGTCTTTGGCGTGGATATTAATATGCTCCGGGCAGATAAATAACAGGAAAAACAACACAAACAAATCAATAAAAATAAATTTCTCATTCTATATCAAATAATGAATTACAATTACTTCAGATAATTTTTCAGTTCATCCAGAGAAGAGAACGTTTTTATCCAGTCGACCGTATAAGCAGGAACAGATAGTCCCGGCATTTTAAAACGGATTCGGGTAGACCACGGCTTATCAGTAGGCACCATAAAGTCTTTGCCAAACGGCTTCTCTCTCAAGTCATAATACTGTACATCGCCGATCTTCCCGGAACAGACATAATAATTATTTCCAAAGTTTCCTTTCTCCGTCTCAAATGTGCAAGTATAAGGGACACCTTTATCATTCAGTCCTAAATCACTACTGATTTTAATAGCTAATATAGGATATTTCCCCGCATGAAGAGTTGCGATATAACGAGCAAAATCACCTCTGTAAGCCCCGCTACTCAATGACATGCTTATAACCATCTTGCCATCTTCCACAACAGCGGATGCACCGGTAGTTTCTGATGCCCATCCTTTCAAAGATTTGTCAAAAACATCATCAATCAACCCATTCTTATTTTCCGAAGGAGTAAGTGCACCACCTTCATAAAAGAGTAACGAACCGTATCCCAAATGCTCACCACCATTATTTTTGTCACTTTCAGGACGCAATTCTTTCAAAACCTCTTCTGTATAAGGCATTTTTAGCCCCTTGCGGATAACATAATGATTATAGACATTCTCAAATATGGGTTTTATTTGAGCACGATTAGCCGTTGATATTACATTCCAACTACAATATTTTCCGGTCACATCCGTCCATGTTTTAAAAGGTACTTCATAGCCCCAATTATATTGAGCCATATACTCAAACCCCTTCAAAAGCGCATTGTCAAATAGTTCATACAGGTCAATACCTTGTTTGTATGCCATTTCACAAGTAGCTGCCATACATCCTAATCCAAATGCCGGATGCGCCTGGTCTCTGCCGCTCTCTTGACATTGCCCTGTGGTGTGGTCTATGTAATTGGTTATTGTTCCATTGTCATGTCCGTTCAAGTAATAATCCAGAGCACGGTTGAATCGTTTTACATCATCAAGAAAAATAGCACATGCCATATATCCTTTATTCACACTCGCTCCCCAGTTTCCATTCGAATACGGCGCCACTGAATAAAAGGTCTTTTCCATTGTAGCAACAAAAACTTCAGACAGCATTTTTCCTATTTTCTGAATGTCCTCACCTGTAATACCGTTTGAATAAGAATACTTCAATATTTCAGCAGCATAGGCAGGGGAAAAGGCAAGGCTGGTATTCAGCGCACAGTCTTGTATATCAGGAATACTTTTAAGCGTTCCGGCATATGCAAGCAGTATTTCTTTGGCTTTTTCAGCATGTGCAACTTCACCTGTAAGTTTCCACATAATAGCATTTTGAACTGCAGCATTAAAATCATTCGTAACTTTAGATCTATTATCTGTCCAAACTCCTTCGTTTCGAGCATATATATATTCGAACGGTCCATTCATCGTATAATTGGACGAAGCGAGAGCACTCTCCTTTAAACTCTCATAAGAACCATATCCAGGATATTCCCGAGCCTCTATCACTCTTTTCATCCGGGCAAAATCGTCATCAGTATGTACTATACCGGGATGCTTAAACGAGAAATTATTCGGATCGACAGCAATCTGAACCTTGTCATTCTTTTCCGGCACTAATTGAATTCCATTATCACTACATGATGATAAAGAAAACGACAAGCTTGTCAACGTTAATAATAAAAATCTTTTCATGGATATAAATATTTTAGGGTTAATCATACTACATACTTTCTCATATATTCACGCACTTCCTTACGACTGGTTAACAAATGGTTTTCAACCGTACGAGGTGAAATATTAAGTTTCTGAGAAATCTCGCGGGAAGACATTCCCTCAAAACGGTTCATTATATAAACAGCCCTGCGTTGAGGTGGCAACAAGCTCAATTTATATTTTTCACGAGACAACAAGTCATCAGCTATCATACGGTTTTCCGCCTCCTCCGTATATCTCTCCATATACTCATACATATAAGAAGAAGCAGCTCTTTCTTTATATAAACGACGCAGATAATCAATAATCAGGTTATGGGAAATCGTGAATATAAATGACTTTATAGTATCTTCGCGGAGCATTTGATCATAATCCATCAAACGCAGAAACACATCTTGTGACAAATCCTCCGCATCTTCTTTATTACCTATCTTATAATAAATATAAAGATTAACTAACCGATGATACTTTACATAAAAATCGGCAATCAACTGGGTAGATGTAATTATTGTGTCTTTCATTCCTCTAATGTTTTTTGGGTGAACTTTATTCTGGAAATCAAATTATCAATATTCCGAACTAAAAAAGTTCAAATCCCATTGATCCATCCATTTTATTTTAAACTTGTTTTCCTCAAACTGAATAGGCAGCCAAATATATCTTCCGTCTATCGGATTATTAGGTTTCCACCTATCACCCATATAGATAAATGCATTCTTTTTCCCTTGAACCGGGAGAATGTAGGTACTTTGAGAATAGAACGTTTTTTCCGAGTTCTCACCCACACATGGATTCCCTAATTCAGTCCATGGGCCCCAAATAGAAGGAGCCACTGCACTACGTGCTGCATTAGGGGCCCAGCCGGTACACCCGGAACCCATAAAATAATAAAGACCATCTTTTTTAAACAAAGCCGGTGCCTCCATATACCGTTCTTCAAACACTCTTACGTATTTTCCTGTATAATCCAAATAGTCATCAGTTAGCTCTGCGATATGCAAAGTACGGTTATCTTCTGAAGCAAATATATGATAAGCAACTCCATCATCGTCTACAAATAATTGCTGGTCACGCACCATCTGACCATTATTTAAATCACGCACATATATATGCTTTCCTCCTATTTCATTATTATCTACATTAACAGGAAAACATCCGGGAGTAGCCCGAGTACTACGAATAAAACGATAAGGACCGGTCACTTTATTTGCGATAGCAATACCTGCCCGTGCACTCCTATATCCATTCCCCTTCAGTTCCAGATGAAACCACATGACGAATTTCTTTGTTTTAGAATTATAAATAACTTTAGGGCGTTCAAGAATACATCCTTTTTGAATATCACTATTTATATCATCATCTACTTGCAATGCAATCCCTTCGTCAGTCCAGTTGTACAAGTCTTTAGAAGAATAACAATGTACACCAACCTGTGCCGTATTACCTGTTTTTCCTTCTATTTTATGTTCACCAAACCAATAATAAGTCTTTTTATAAATCAACATTCCACCACCATGTGCATTTATATGCACACCATTATTATCTTTCCACAATTGCCCGGGAGAAAAACATTGATAATTTTGTGCTTTCATTGAAAAGACACTGCATAGTAATATACAAAATACTAAAACCTTCATCTATTCTAAGTATTAAATGATTTTTCAATTCTGTTCCGTCTCTTTCTCCAGTACTCTGAATTCATTATCATTTCCAGAAAAAGAATTTGTTTTTATCTAAACTCCATGATGCAAATATAGAATCGAAAAAATTAAAAATACAGCCTCCCTATCTCACAAATATTTCACTCTATAAAGCAGAACACAGATCAGAGACAATACACTGATAAACAACAAATTAAACACATCAAATCCAGAGTCTCAAATTATTATATGAGACTCTATAAGAAGAGAAAACTAAAAAAGAAGGAGAAAAAGGAGCTAAATCTTAGCATCTTCCTGCAGCTTAATATACTCTGCAGGAGTTATACCATTTGCTTTTTTAAAATAACGGAAAAAAGAAGTTCTCGAACTGAATCCACACGATTCCATTAAAGCATTCAGTGTATATTTGGCATGTTCGCCTTTGCTCACTAAACGTTTAAATTCTGCAATGCGATAATCATTAATATAGTTATAGTAATTTTGTTTCAAATACTGATTAAACAGATACGACAAAGTATTAGAAGAGACTCCCATAATAGAAGCCAAATCTGCAATTTTCAAATCCGGATTTGTATATGGCTTGTTTTCCCGCATTACCTTCTCCAATTTTTCAAACAAGTCCTTACACTCTTCAACAGAGAAATTACTAGTCTTATATTTTTCTTCTATCAGCAAGTCTGTATCTTCTTGCCTATTCAGCATTTCTACTCCTCCCGATATAGCAGTTTTCATTTTCTCTTTTTTCTTCATCCAAGCATAATAAGCAAATGAAAGTAACAGCATAATAGAGAGTAGGATAATTCCCACAGTTTTTAAAGAAACTGGTGAAGACAAATAAATATGCAAACATGTTTCAGAACCAGCATCTCCGGCACGACGCACTTTGAATGTATAGTTGCCCGAGGACAAATCATAAAAAGTCACTTCGGACTTTCCTGTAAGAACTTTCCAACTTTTATCTACACCTTCCATCCGACATTCATAGGACATATAATCAGGATTCGTAAACACAAGTCCGGAAAAACAAATTGTCACATTATTCTGAGACGCATCTAATGAGACTTCATATATTCCATCTTTGTTTTTAATAATCGGAGCATCTATCTGTTCCCCATTCGCGCGAATAGCAGAGATGACTGTTGAATAATCCAACTTATATTTTTTATTTTCCCAATCAGCGGGCAAACTAATCAGCCCTCGTGCATTTCCAAACCATATACTGCCATCCTCATCTATCACCGGAGCACAAGCTAAAAAAACAGGACTAGGAATCCCGTCTGCAAAATTATAAGGAATGAAAGTATCTTCTTTGTCATATCGATACAACCCGTTATTTGTTCCTATCCACAGCCACCCTTGCTTATCTTCTATCACAAACATGGCATCTTTTCCTTCCAAAAGGGTATTAGGTTGTACCCTTCGAAAACGCTCCATAGATAAATCTGATATGAATATGTTCCCTTTGTATGGCAAAAAATAAAGTTCATGCTTCGAATCTTCGTACATTCCGCAAATTTTCTCTTCATGTACAAATTCGTCAGGAAAAACACCTGTCCTTTTTATAGAATCAGAAAGAGGATCCCATATGCAAATTCCTTTTTCCGTGCATATCCATCCTTTATGAGTAGAATCAAAATAGATTACATAAATATTTCCTTCCGGCAAATGAGAGTTACTGCTGGAAAAATGCTTCATTTGCTTTCCATCTTTATAACGATAAATCCCTGCCGACGTTCCAATCCATAGGTTATCATCCTTATCAGCATTCATACAGAATATATGCCCGTTCACAAAAGGTATCGGCTGTTCCGGTGCAAAATCTCTTATTTCTTTCGTATGCAAATCAAACACGTACATTCCACCACCATACGTCCCAATATACACTTTACCTTGCAATACATAACTACAAGCTATTATACTGGAACGCAATTGCGGAGAGGTAAATCTTGTCACACAGTTTTCATTTTCATTTATATAAAACAGCCCGTTACGAGAACCTATTAATTTCTCGTCCTTACCTATATATATAGTACGGATCGGTATATCTTTTGAGGTAAAGTACGGAGTACTATAAACCGAAAATAGTCCACTTTGATAAACAGTATAATCCAGTCCCAATTGACATAATCCGACCCAAATTATCCCCTCACGGTCAACTAACAATGAATAAACGGAGTTAGAACGCAACCCCTTACTATTTTCCGGATCATAACAAAACGAACGAACGATCTTATTCTGTTTTGTAGAAATAAAATGTACACCATTTCCATCGGTTCCCACATAAAGCATATCCTTACCATCACAGGACAAAGCTCTGATCACATTACATCCAACATTTATATAGCGCTGGAATTTATGTGAATGGATATCAAAACTTAAGATTCCATGTTCCATCGTTCCCAAATATAATGTGGAATCAACACATGTTATATTCCGATATGAAAAGTCCGCTTCATGCTCTACCAGATTATTAGCATAATGAGTAATGTTTCTATCTTTCAATCTCATTGAATATAATCCGTTCCGGGTAATAAGCCATAATATGTCTTCCCGCAAATACAGCCCCATAATAAAATTGGCAGAAGAAAAAGAATTTGTATCCAATAAAACAGTCTCTATTTTTCCATCTTTAAATATATGAAGCCCTGTTTCACTACCAATATATAAGGTATCGTTGCATCCTTTTACTATTGAACGAACTCCATTCTTTATCACTTCAGGAGCTACACGTTCCACTTTATCTTGCCCTACCTGCCAAAATCCTCCATCAGTTCCTACCCATAATCGATTTCCGGAGGTTTCGATTATGGTATTCACCCATTTCCATCTCTCACTAGAAGCATATATCGGATAATGCTTCAAATGTACCCCATCAAAACGCTCTACAGATGTAGCAGTTCCCAGCCAGACATATCCACAGGAATCTTTATAAAGAGCACCAATTACCAAATCTGAAAGTCCTTCTGTTCCTGACAATCCGCGAAACATATACTCCTGAGAATATAGTGAAGAACTAAATATCAGAATTATAATACAATTTATCAATCGGTTTTTCATATTTAATTATAAGCCAATTATCTAGTAAACAAAAATATGAAAAATATTCATTTTAGGTACTTTTCACGCCTAAAAAAACAAATTCTGATTAAAAATAACATATAGTCAATTAGTTTATCAGATCATTTTTTATCAATCTACACTAAATTCTTCTTGAAACCCGAGAATAATAACACCCAAATATTTTTATTGCAAACAGAGACATAATAAAATTATTGCAAAATATAAATTATTGAATGACTACACTATATTTTTTAACATAATTCATCATTGAAAATCACTGTCCTACTTGAGAGTAATCTTTTCAAATTAAAACCTATCATTAGTTCACAAATCATACATCATTTTTATAGCTTACAAAATTCTCTCATTAGCTCTATGCCTCTCCATATCGTCAGATCAATCTGCGTTTATATGAATGAGAATAGTTCTGTTTGGAACAAATTGTTCATTAAACAATTTTCATTCCTTTCATAGTTTTAGAATATTAATCATTCCCTATCAACAAGCATAGAAACAACGATTCCTATTTACTTAGGCCAACGCAAAGTGAAAACCCACATTAAAATATATTGTCATTTCCAAGAACCCCCAAAATGCGAATTAAAAAATTACTGCATTCTATATCAATCAAAACGTTTTCGTTTTGCAGAACACAATTTCTAGCATACCCTCCTCAAGCATTTTAACACAATAAAATATTACACTATGTTTGAGACATATTACATTCAAATAGCCTTCACAAGGCAACTAACACATAAACATATACACATTTTTGTCTTATCTATTTTGCCTAGCAATATCATTGTTGCCACACTCTCTCTCAAATATTATAAGTACAATTATTCCCTATAATAAAGATAAATCAAAAACGTCTTGTCTCCACGTTCCGGCTTACGTTTTTCAAAGAAGTTTTCTTCGCGACTTCGTCGGAGAAAATTCCTTTGAAAAAAACGCTCCGACCACGTTTTTGATTTAATGAAAGGATTATAGGGACTAACTGCGACCGACGTGACACATAGATCACATTTCCACCATTCCCTTTCTTTTTACCAACATCTCTACAATATTACACAAACTACACAGTCCCCACAGCAAATTCATAATTAAAAAACTGTCCCCAATAAAGACAGGGACTCCGGCTCCCTCTGTTCTACATAAATTTCTCTCACCTTATTAACCGGCCTGTGTATTTCTTTTCTTCCTTATTCCCTTTTTCCACCATCATCCTTTCCCTTTGATTGACATTTGCTGACATCTAACGACACGTGATGTCACCATTTTGAGAATCAGCAACTTATTCAATTTTAGCCATTATTTTTGAGCTGTCAAACGAAAACATTAATCTCAAAATGATGGATCATGGCACAAGAAAAAGAAGTAAAAGAAAAACCGAAGCGGACACGTAAAACGCAGAAATCCGCCAAAGAAAAGCCCTATGTGGAACAAATCAATGAACTACTGTTTGTCCACAACAAGGAGGACCCCAAAGCCGGTGTGCAAGCCGTCAGCGAAATTGACGGGGAAGGAAAGGCCAGGACGGTTCCCGCAGAAGAAAAGAACGAAAACTCCTTTCTGAAATTCGAGAAAAACTCCAGTATCCTCGAAAACTTCATCAGGAATTTCTGGAGCCAGCTCAAGGAACCGACACATTTCAGGCTCATACGAATGACCGTCCATGATTACAAGCAGAACAGGCAGGCAATCAGGGATTTGTCACAAGGCAAGGAAACGGACGCAGTAAAAGAGTTCCTCAAACGCTACGAAATCCGGCCGAGAGAAAACAAGGAACAGAGTAAAAACGAAAAAGAAACAGAAACGATGGCAAAGAAACAAAAACAAAACCCGCAGGAACAAGGACCACAGCAGGCACCACAACCGACAGTTTCAACAGGACAACCGCAGGAACAGCAGGCACCACGCTACCGTTATGACGAGAATATGGTAAACTGGGACGCACTGGAAAAGATGGGCGTCTCCAAAACTTCCCTCGAACAACAGGGACTGCTGGATTCCATGCTGAAAGGATACAAAACCAACAAACTGGTTCCCCTGACACTGACGCTGACAGGTGCCAGGGTCAAACTGGACGCACGCCTCTCATTCATCACCATGCCGGACGGGCAGATCGGGCTGGGTATCCACGGCATCCGCAAGGAACCGGAACTGGAAAGGCCCTATTTCGGGCACATCTTCACGGAAGAGGACAAGAAGAACCTCCGTGAGACGGGAAACATGGGACGCGTGGCGGAACTGAACCTGAACGGGGGATCCTATACACCCTGCCTTATCTCCATTGACAAGAATACCAACGAGCTGGTTGCCGTACGGCAGGAAAACGTGTACATACCAAGTGAAGTGAAAGGCATCAGGCTGACAGCGGATGAAATAAACGCGCTGAAGGAAGGACAACCGGTATATGTGGACGGAATGACCTCAAAAAACGGGAAGCCGTTCGACGCCACACTCCAATACAGCGCGGAACGCAGGGGGCTGGAATTCATCTATCCGGAAAGCAAGGGGTTCAACCAGCAGAGTCTGGGAGGCGTACAGCTTTCACCCAACCAGATCAAAATGCTCAGCGAAGGACATACCATCCTTGTAGAGGACATGAAACGCACCGACGGAGCGCTGTTCTCCTCTTTCGTCACGCTGGACAAGGTAACCGGCCGACCGCAATATACACGCCATAATCCGGAGAACGGGGAAATATACATCCCGAAGGAAATCTGCAACGTGCTACTGACTCCCGAGGACAAGGAGGCACTACGCAAGGGGCAACCCGTCTTCCTTGAAAACATGATCAACCGCAAGGGGGAAGAGTTCTCCTCCTTCGTCAAACTGGACATGAATACGGGCAGGCCGCAATACTCGCGTACACCGGACGGTTTCAGCGAGCGCCAGGTGCCGGTCGTTCCGGCGGAAGTATACGGACATGTATTCACGGCACAGGAACGGGCCAACCTGCAGGACGGAAAAGCCATACTCGTATCGGACCTGAAAAGCGCCAACAACAAGACATTCAGTTCCTACCTGAAAGTGAACGCAAATTCCGGACAGCTGCAATATTTCCAGGAAAATCCCGACATACGCCGCAATACGGCCCGGCGTGCCGCACAGGCGGACGACACGCAAAACCGGCAGCAGGAACAGAAGAAAGGAAGCAGACAGGCCGTATAAAAAGAATACAAAAAAGAATCATTAACCATTCATCAGAGAAAAAGACATGAATCAGAATGACAACCGGATATTCAGAAAGGGAGACCTTGACTGGAAAACACTGGAGACCATCGGTATCCACAAAGAAGAACTGGAAAAAAGCGGGAACATGGAACTGCTCCTGCAAGGGGAGGAAACGGAAACCGTCCCATTGAAAATCCGCACTCCCGCACTCAGTATAACAATGGACGCCACCCTCAGGATCATGGTGGGAACGGACGGAAAACCGGTAATGGAAATCAACGGGATCAGTCCCGAAGCGGAAAACGAAGCCGGCGGATAATCCCTGACCCGTACAGACAGAATAAAAAGTATACACAATTTCCCCGTACCGGTTTTATTGCGAAGGTACGGGGAACATCAAATGGAAGAAGATTATGATTGCGATATTGACAGACAAGCCCAATGTGGGAAAAGAGATAGCAAGAATTCTGGGAGCACATACCAGAGAGGATGGATACATGAGCGGGAACGGGTACATGGTGACATGGACCTTCGGCAACATGCTTTCGCTGGCCATGCCGAAGGATTACGGGATGGACCGCCCGGAACGCGGGGACTTCCCGATAAATCCCGCCCCCTTCAGACTGATGGTAAAACACATCAAGACCGATACGGGATGGATACCGGACATCAACGCGGTCCTCCAGCTGAAAGTGATCGAGAAAGTATTCGCTGCCTGCGAGAGTATCATCGCGGCCACCGACGCCTCCCGGGAGGGGGAAATGGTGTTCAGGTACCTTTACCGGTATCTGGAATGCAGGAAACCCTACCGCCGTCTATGGATCTCGTCACTTACGGACGAAGCCGTGCTGGAGGGAATGGGCAACCTCAGGCCCGGCAGCCTGTATGACCGCATATTTCTGGCAGCGGACAGCCGCAACAAGGCGGACTGGGTACTGGGTCTCAACGCCAGCTATGCCCTTTGCCAGGCGACCGGAACGGGAAACAACTCACTGGGACGGGTGCAGACGCCCGTACTGGCAGCCATAAGCAGCCGTTACCGTGAACGCGAGAACCACATTGCCACGGACACCTTTCCGGTTTTTATCAGCCTGTGCAAAAGTAATACCCTGCTCAAAATGCGCTGTACGGAAGAATTCACAGACCGGGAGGCGGCCGCACAACTTTACAGCGACTGCAAACTGGCCGGACATGCACGCGTCACCGCTGTCAGCAGGCAGGTCAGGGAGATAGAGCCTCCAGCCCTCTACAACCTGACCGAACTCCAGAAAGACGCCAACAACTATTACGGAATGACTGCCGGAAAATCACTTGAAATCGCACAGAGACTTTATGAGAAGAAACTGATTTCCTATCCGCGAACTGCCGGACGTTTCCTTCCACGGGACGTTTACGACAAATTGCCCCGCATCATAGAAAAGATCCTGAACAGGAAGGAATTCCGACCGTATGTCAGAAGCATGGGGATCAACATATTCGACCTGCCGGACAAGGTTGTCGACGAAGGACAGACGGCGGAACACCACGCCATCATCATTACCGATATATATCCGGAAGGATTAAACCGGGAGGAGATGCAGCTGTACATGATGATTATCGGACGGATGCTGGAAGCCTTCATGCCCGCATGCAGGGCGGAATACACCACTGTGGATGCCGTATGTGCCGCACGAAATTTCCGGTGTCATGCATGCCGCATCATTGAAAAGGGATGGTTCGGCATATTCGAAAGGGAAAGCGTCATTGCAGGAAGGGAATACGGCTTCTCCCCCATCCCGCAACTCGAAAACGGGGAGACGGCCGCTGTTACCGGATGCAGCCTGATACACAGGAAGGACCTGCCCGTATCCGCATATACCGACGCGGAACTGATCACCTACATGGACACTGCCGGACTGGGAACGGCGGCCACGCGTACAGGAATCCTGCAGACCCTGATTGACCGCAAATATGTACGTTATTCAGGCAAATACATCATCCCCACACGAAAGGGGCTTTACATATATGAGACGGTACGGAACATGAAAATAGCGGGAACCGCACTGACTTCGGACTGGGAGGCGCAACTGGCACGAATGGAAAGGGGAAAGCTTACACAGGAAGAATTCATGAAGGGGGTACTCAAACTCTCGGGAGAGGTAACGGAAGATATCTTCCGGAAATGTGAAAGATAGAAGCTATATATAGGAACGGGAAATGCAGGCTGAAAAGTCTGCATTTTTTATTTGTCAGACATCTGTTATGCCGCTTTTAGGCGGCAAAGGTACCGGATTACCCCGTATTAGTGTCAAGGCAGCCCTGCGGGCCGGTCGGCTGAAAGAAAATCATCCTCGCTGCGCTCCGGTATTTTCTTTCGCCAAGCCTTGACACAAAAGGGCAATCCGGGGGAAGGAGGCCTGTAAAATCGGGAAAACAGATCCCGAAGGGATAATCATACACTCATAAAAACAACAAGGACATGAAACAGAAATCCATCGCAAGCATCTGCAAGCCGGCGGTCACACTGCTGGCAGCCGCAGCAATAATCCTGCTATGCCGCAAAGGCATAATTCCGGTATATACCATCCTGTTACTGACAATGGCGGAAGGCATAATCCGTATTGTGCTAAAGCTCCTCCCGTTCCTGGCGACAATTCTCACCATTCTGATCCTTATCGGAATGATATTATAAACCCTTAAACAACAAATGAAATGGAAACAAAAAAATTCACCCCGTCAGCACCGGTCGCACCCGCACTGTGGCCGACAACGCGCAACATCAGACCTGCAAAGAGAAGATTTCCCAATACGGTCGACGAGCCCAGAAACATCGGATATTATCTCAAGCCACTGCTTGACATCACGAAGCGACCGGACAGAGACGAAATTCTGAAGGCATATCTCAAGGAAACCTATGTATAACAATAAAAAAACAACAATTATGTTTTTCCAATCAATTTATCAGATGATGTCGGCAGGCACAGACCTGAACATCAACATCAGGAGAACGGACGGAAAACTGTCCGTAGCGGTAATGCCCAGGCGTACAACACTCAAGAATGAAGCCGGACAGGCCATCGTGCCGCTCATACTCAACGGCACCCCCATGGAACTGGACGGACAATTCCTGCAAATCATCACCACACCGCTGCAGAAAGCGCAGGGAATCCTCACCAACCTTGAAACCTTCGAGCAACAGGCACGGCTCGCGGCAACACAAGGCAAGGCGGCCGGAACCGCCAACGACAAGAAGACAAAAGAGGCACGTGAAAAACAGGAAAAGATGGAAAAACTCCTCAAACGTGCGGAGGAGGCGTTCACGGCAGGAAGATACTCGGAAGCGACAACCTGCTTCAGGCAGGCCAAGGTATTCGCAGATACGGACAGGCAGAAACAGATAGAGGCAAGGATACAGGAAGTGCAGAAGGAGTCGTCACAGGGCTGCCTGTTTCCTGAAACGGACACACAGCCGCTTCCACAACAGCCGCCCGCAAACGGTACGGCGAACGGAAACCGGCCTGACGGACAAATGCGGATGTTCACGTCACAACCTCCACAACAGCCTGTACAGCAGGCAATCCCGCAACCGATACCCCAGCCACAGATAGTACAGCCGCAGCCCGTACCACAATATTATCCGGGAACACCGCAACCACAGCCAATGTACGAAGGATACTGCCGGAATCCCGCAAACGGCAGTCCGCAACAAACAGCGGAACAGCCCCAAACGTACTTCCGCCAGCCCGGCGGACAGTACCCACAGACACAACCATGGCAACAGCCGCAACCCGTTCCCCTGCAGCCGCAGGCAACCGTCATACAGACAGCCCGGGAAAATACGGGCAGGGAATACCAGTCACCGCCACAACCGGCCACAGAAGCGCTCACTTTTGACAAGGACGATGAAAGTGACAGGGAACTGTTGCGTGAAGACCCGTATGCGGAATACATAGACTTCCCGCAGGAATGCCGCATGAAGGACGAGACACAGGCGGAGCTTATATGTTATTAAACCCTTAAAACCTTAAATAATATGGCACTTGATATCAAAGGACTCAAAAGAGTATTCATCCTGAAAAAAGGAAATGACACCCTGACACTGGAAGACCCGGACAGCAGAATGTCCCTTTCCGAAGTAACAGACTTCTATTCCATGAACTATCCGGAACTGACCACGGCAACCCTGCACGGGCCGGAACTCGAAGAGGACCGCGCGGTATACCGGTTCAAAACCACCATAGGAACGAAAGGATAAGCCATGGCAAAGAAAACAAACCCTAAGAAAAAGGAGGAGACAACATGCAGACAGTTATCGGAACTACAAATGGAAGACCTGGCACGACTTATTATCAGCGAGGCCGGATGCACAGACATCAGCCGGGGAACCGGCAGCAGAAAGAAAAGAAGGTTGCCGCCGGCAGGAACCGTAATGATTTTCTAACGGGGAGAATTATCCCCGTTACCCCCGATTACTATATGGAGAGCCGCACGGGAAAAAAAATCAACCTTACGACAAGGGAGAATTTTGATTTCCTGTACCGTTCGGCACTCAGATACAGCGGGCTTGTCGGCCTCAGGCTTCCTTTCCGCCCGACCGGGAAATCACCGAGGATGAACATCATCAAACTGTACCGGGCAATGGACACCATACTCCCGGAGCATGTCAATCTGGAAGAGGAGAACGGAAGACTGTACTTCTGCCTCTATCGGTTTCATGAGTGGCCGGAATATAAACTGTTCTGGATACCGCTGGAATTCACGGAAAGACTGCCGGAAAAACTCGGAAGGATAGCACTGGAATTTATCCGGCAGCTCACCCGGCACCATGGCATACCCAAAAGCACGGATACCAGCTACTACGAAATGGCACACGATTACCTGGAAGACTACAGGCTCTACGACGAAGAGGCGACGGCAGGAGAGATCAGACGCAAGGCCGCACTTGCCAGACTGTATGAAAAAGGGAAGGCGCACCGTATACTGAAGAGAATGGACAATCCAAAGGGATTTCTTGCGGACCTGGAGGGGGAAATACGGAAATACCATACAAAGAAGAACTATGAGCGGGCATTGCTGGAACTACTCACGGAAGGTACGGCATACATTTCACACGGCAGCCCGAACATCATGCAATACTCCTACGACTGGGCATACGAGGAGGCACCTGATTTCAGGCCGGTGGGACTGGAGACGCAGATAATGGTCACCTGGTCGGTAAAGGACGCCATGAACGACGAAATGGAAAGCTATTTCAACTCGGACTACCAGGAATCATATGCGATCACACCCGTCACGACATTCCACCTGACGCCGGACACGGAAAAGCCTTTCTCCATGGATGACTTTCCGGAGCGGTTCTCCCAATGGCTCGCACGCTTCACAAAACTCATTACAAACAACTTCTAATAAAACAGGAAAATGAATGAACTGACAAAACAGATGCAGCAAATCATGCATCCCAGAGCGGTACTTGTCGCCTATGAATGCGAAACGGCAGGTTACTCGATCCCGCGAAGTTATCTCGAACTTAGGCCTGTCAATGAGAAAGGACGGATGGGAGCCGGCATTCCGGTAACCTATGAGTTCATGAACTCACTGGTGGAATCATACACGGAAAGCATGAGCGGAATCCCGCACGGACGCATCCCCGGAAACATGCTCCTGTGCGACCCCAGAAAAGGACGCGAAAGGTACATATGGTACAATCCGCCGCAGAAGAGAAAAATGTACTTCCAGGACGGGCTGCACATTACAGACGGGACATTCAACGTACCGGGCGTCATCTACGTGGTGGAACGGGAATGCATGGACATACACGCCTTCAAGGGAGCAATCCCCGAAGAGCGGACAGAACTGTATCTGGCACCGTTCTTCAATGTAACCGGGGCGGACGTCTGCCTGGGCAACTCATCGCTAAAGAAACCGCAGGACATGGATTTTCATGAATTTCAGGAATACTGGGAAAAGCGTTTCTGGATGAGCGAGTTCTCACATTTGGGAAGTGACAGAAACCCGACCCGCAGCAACCTGGTTTCCGTAACGGAACATGCGCGGAACAATCCGTTTGATTACAGCGAGTTACAACAATCCGGGAAGAAACTTAAAGACATACTGGCATGAAAAAGATTCATTACACGGACAGCTACCTGCTGAAACCCTACCATCCCGTCACCATCCATGTTGCGGGTGCAGGGGGCACGGGATCACAGGTCATAACCAATCTGGCACGCATGAACGTCGCGTTGCAGGCACTGGGACATCCGGGACTACACGTCACCGTATTCGATCCCGACATTATCACGGAAGCCAACATAGGACGCCAACTCTTCAGTGAGACGGAACTGGGGCAATGCAAGGCGACGGCGGCCGTCACACGCGTCAACCGTTTTTTCGGGACAACATGGACGGCGGAAAACTGCCGCTATCCTGTACGGAAAACACAGGAAAACGGGGATGACAGGACAAGGCCGGCAAATATCATCATCACCTGCACGGACAATACCCGCTCACGACTGGAACTGTGGAGATTCCTGAAAAAATACAGGGAGGCCTCCGTAAACAATGAAAGGGCGGTTTATTACTGGATGGATTTCGGGAATGCGCAAACCACCGGGCAAGTCGTCATAGGCGCTGTCCGCAACAAGATACGGCAGCCGGCATCAAAAGAGTTCATATCGGTACCCGGAATGAATGTCATCACCGAAGAGGTGAACTATTCCACAATAGAAGAGAAGGACTCCGGACCGAGCTGCTCACTGGCGGAAGCACTGGAAAGACAGGACCTGTACATCAACTCCATACTGGCACAAATCGGCTGTGACATCCTATGGAGGATGTTCAAGGAAGGAAGAACCTTGTACCGGGGGGCATATATCAATCTGGACACACTCCGGGTTAATCCGATACCGGTATAGGCCATGTGAAAAAAACAGCCTCCCTTGCCGCAGCAACTATTGGCGGCAAGGGAGGCATCCGTAATTTTCTTCCAATCCGTATAAAACCGGAACCGGATTCAGGATTTAATCCGCATTAATCCGGCCCCCTTCCCTGTTTTAACCAGTTTCCATTTGTAACAACAGAAAATAAGCCTATAATACTCCCACAATAGTAGTCTCATAACAGGATACGAACCAGGTTACAGTTACATTTCATCTTGAAAAGCATTTTCTATGTCAATCATAATTACAAAAAATAGATATTTTTCATAACAATTCCTTCAGATACAAAGAATATCACAGACCCCTGCCTGATAAATCACTGAGCTGATTTTTTCTTTCCCCTCTGTCGCAGAAATTCCTGTATTTCCGAACTACGATAAAAGTTCTTCCCATTCTCATCCGTCTGATAGTAACGGATGAGTCCCTTTTCACGATAACGGGCGATGGTCCGTTGCGTCACGCCCAGAAGTTGCGCAAGGTCACAGTTATCCAGCAAGGTGTCACCGTCCAGGCAATCTTTCAGGCGGTTCATACGGTCAAGTTTCTTTTCAAGGCGGTCAAAACCTTCCACCATAGTCATTATCATTTTTTCAAGTACTTCATTATCTATATACATCATGGCATATCCTCCATTGTTTTAAAAAGTGATTATCCGGATACTCTTCCTGTGCGCACTACAAGAGTATATTACACTATAATGAAAATTATATGCCGGATTCAAAAAAACAAACTCATCATTACACATAACATTCTAGTTCACAGAGAAATACAAAATAAAAAATTACAAATAGCACAGTTAAATGTAATCCCGGATATTGTAAAGTCCGGGTACAAACTGTAAATACGATTTACAATTTGACCAGCTATCCGTGAAATCTGACGACATCTGCTGACACCTGTAGTCAGAGGCTTGGAGGCAAACCTGCCGGTACCATACCTTTGCATCGGACAAAAATCAAAAGCTTATGGAAGTGATCAGTATCGAAGCCACAACATTTGAAG